>ERZ808240.2364-NODE-2364-length-20833-cov-26.765425_pt1 | contig 20833 bp, 21 predicted proteins | sample MGYA00521084_ERZ808240 | MGnify/ENA primary metagenome ERZ808240 (study PRJEB31516, sample SAMN03275571) | gut metagenome | biome: mammalia-associated habitat; material: feces | host: Papio cynocephalus | place: Kenya | collected 2012-08-06 ...
GCGTTAGATTACAGAAAGGAGTAATTTATGGCTGATATAGTTGTACTTGGTTCAGGAGGATTCGGGTTAAGTCTTGCAGTAATGGCACAGCATTACGGTCACAACGTTGCTGTATGGTCTGCCTTTGAAGATGAAATCGAGGCTATAAAGCGTGACGGCGAAAATAAAAAGAAGCTTCCCGGAGTTAAAATTCCTGACAGCATATCATTTATATCCAATCTGAATGTGCTTGAAATGAATGATGATGATACAATAGTTATTTTCGGAATACCAAGCTCATTTACAAGAAATGTCGCAAAACAGGCTGCTCCGTATCTTGAAAAGGGTATAGTTCTCAATACCGCAAAAGGTCTTGAAGACGGAACATTCAAGCGTATGAGTCAGGTTTTAAGCGAGGAAATCCCTAATCTTCCGGTAGCTGTACTGTCAGGCCCTTCCCATGCTGAAGAAGTTGCAAGAGGTATTCCTACAACTGTTGCCGTTGCTTCCGAAAACAGAGCCGCTGCAAACTATATTCAGGAGGTTTTAAGCAACAAGACTTTCAGAATATATGTCAATGATGATGTGACAGGCTGCGAACTCGGAGGCTCACTTAAAAATATAATTGCTCTCTGTGCCGGAATATGCGATGGTCTGGGATACGGCGACAATACAAAGGCTGCACTTATGACAAGAGGTATTTCAGAAATAGCCCGACTTGGATATGCCATGGGTGCAAATATCCATACATTCTCAGGTCTTACCGGAATAGGCGACCTCATAGTAACCTGCACAAGTATGCACAGCAGAAACCGCCGTGCCGGAATACTTATCGGTCAGGGAATAAGCCCTGATGAGGCTGTAAAACAGACAGGAACTGTAGAAGGCTATTCATGCTGCAAGGTAGCCTATGAACTTTCACGCAGACTCAATGTTGATATGCCTATAACAGAACAGCTTTACAAGGTTCTTTATGAATACAGCAATGTAAGAGAAGCCCTCTGGAATCTTATGGGCAGACCTCACAGACATGAAACTGAAGAACTGTTTTTCTGATATCATTTATACAGGTCGGAATTTTTTTCCGGCCTGATTTTTTTACTCTGAAACTCTTGACTAATGCGGCTTTAAATGATAAACTATTAACAGTTATGCATTGAATTTTATTTGACAGGAGATTTATCATAATGCCGCAGAAAAATCATAATCCTAAAAAGAAAAAAAGAAAACTCCTCAATCCTTTTTATACAGTTCTGCTTGTACTGATTGTTATATGCATAGTACTATGCTTTACAGTCGCCCATTATGTGAATATGATTAATATTGTCGATACAGGTACAAGAAATATCATAAGCATAAGCGAAGACCTTATAAGCGAAAAAAATGTAAGGAATATTCTCCTCATAGGCACTGACAGCCGTGACAGCTCAGACAGAGGACGTTCTGATACAATAATTCTGCTTTCAGTAAATGAACATACACAGAATATGACAATGGTTTCCCTTATGAGGGATATGTATGTTGATATCCCGAATTACGGCAAGGGAAAGATAAATGCTGCCTATTCACACGGCGGAGCTGAACTGCTTATGGATACAGTTGAGGAGAATTTCGGAATAAGAGTAGATGACTATATTGCTGTTAATTTCAGCTCATTTGCAGGAATCGTTGATGCAGTAGGCGGAGTTGAAATAACTCTTTCAGATGCTGAAGCGGCAGAAGTAAACAATATACTCAGAAATGAAGTAAATGAACTCATGGGTGACCCGAAAGATGCCGATTTCCTCGAAAAAGGCGGAACTTACAGATTAAGCGGCAAACAGGCTCTCTGCTACAGCAGAATAAGATATGTAGGTGATGCGGACTTTGAAAGAACTGAAAGACAGAGAACTGTTCTTAATCAGGTGATTTCAGAAGCCAGAACGCTTAATATCTTCAAGCTTGATTCCTTGCTTTCAGAAGCGTTGCCTCAGATGACTACTAATATAAGTAAAAATCAAATGTACGGATATGCAGTAAAAGCTCCGATGTATATTTTTACATATGATATAGTACAGATGAGAGTGCCGGTTGACGGAAGCTGGTCATATGCGGATATTGACGGGGAATCCGTTATATCTGTTGATTTCAATGATAATATAATAAGTCTTGCTGAAAATCTTTACGAAATTCAGTATGATGGCAATTAAAAATAATATTTAAGAATCCTGTAAATATTTTTCCTTGAGGTTGCAAGACTTCTTGAAACCGTGGACGGATTTACCCTGAGATACATAGCTATTTCAGTCATGTTTTTCTGCTCATAGTAGTAAAGAATAATAATCTGACGCTGCCGTTCGGTAAGTTCATGGTCTATTATATCAGGAATGCATTTTTTAAGCTTTTCTATCTGCTCATTATTGTTGTTTTCTTCCTCAAAAGGATTGAAGAACAAAAGAGAGTGTTTTTTGAGGCTCAGGTTAATCACTCCTTTGATTCAAAATGAGTGATTATATAATATCACGTTACAGAAGGTTTGTCAATACCTCTTGTGATAATTATTGATAATTGTGATAATTTAACTCAAATTTGACAGCGTGATTTAAGGAAATAACAGGATAAAAATGAATGTGAAAACACTTGATATCATCTGAAATAAAAATAATTACATTTTTTTCTTGATAATCTTGACTTAATAAAAATTTTGTGGTAATATTAATAAAAGTTATGGTGAATATGTTTCATACTATATCATCATAATCACTAAAATCTATTAATTAAAAAGGAGTAATTTGTTATGATGAAGGAACGCCTTAAACAGGTTCGCAAGTACAGAAATATGAATCAGAAAGAATTCAGTGCTGCACTTGGTATCGCTCAGTCCACTATCGGCATGATGGAAGTCGGCAAGAGAGAAATTCTTGACAGACATATCAAAACTATATGCTCAATATTCAATATCAGCGAAGAATGGTTCAGATACGGAAAGGGTAATATGATTAAAAATACAAGTAATGTTATGCAGATGATTGCAGACGAATACAGACTCGACCACTATGATGTAAAGCTTATCGAAACTTACCTCAGCCTTAAACCGGAAGACAGAAAAAGCGTTATCAACTTTGTTATGATGTTTTCTCAGAAAATAAATGCAGAATGCCTTCCTGAAGAAATAAGAGATTACAGCACTACAAGAATCTACAGAGCTGCTAATACCGCTGAAGACAGTTCCGATTATTCAGAATCAGAAGTTACTGAAATGTCAGAAGACAGGCTCAATGCTATAAAGTCTGCTGAAGAAAGCGACGACAATTTATAATATTCTGATTTCCATGCAAGAAGGTATGGATTGAAATGATTTACGGAAAATACCGGAACTGCCGCAACGCAGCATGGCAGTGCCTTGTGGATTTCAATGTTACATCAATACCTGTTATGCTTACACCTATAGTCAAAAGCCTCGGAATAAAAGTTATAAAGGACAGCGTTATTCATGAACTTGAAGCAAATGAAAGCGGTGTCAGCATATTTGACGGTAAGTCTTGGTATATCGTTTACAATGACAGTGAGGGCAGAAAAAGAAACCGGTTTACAATCGCTCATGAACTCGGTCATATTCTCCTCGGCCATCAGATGAAGGACGGATACTATAAACGCTCCGTTACAGCTGTAAAACCACAGATTGAAACAGAAGCTGATATGTTCGCTGTAAGACTGCTCGCTCCTGCCTGCGTACTCTGGGGTCTTAACATACATTCAGCTGATGAGATTGCTGAACTTTGCGATATTTCATATTCTGCCGCAAAAATACGTGAGGAACGCATGAAGGTTCTTTATCAGCGTAATAAATTTCTGACATCTTCTCTCGAAAAACAGGTGTTCAGAAAATTTGAACCGTTTATTAATCAGATGTCAAAATCAGCGGCTGATACTGAAAGATGAAAGGGGTACGGGCTTTGTAATGCTTGTCAGTCTTAAAGACATAAATAAATTTTATAACGGCAGTCAGGTGCTTAAAAATATTAATCTGACAATCGATGAAAATGACAGAATCGGTCTTATCGGTGCAAACGGCTGCGGAAAAACTACTCTGCTCCGTATTATTACCGGAAAGGAATTTCCGGACAGATTTACCGATGCAGACGGAATAGTGTCGTTTTCTTCCAGAACCTCTGTCGGATATCTTGAACAGATGGGAAGCTTCAATAAAGAGAATACTGTCTGGAATGAGATGAAATGCGTTTTTGCAGAACTCGATAAAACTGCTGCCAGAATACGTGAAATCGAAAAAGCTATGTCAGAAAATGAAAATCTTCATGATTCTCTTGCTGATGAGTATTCAGGGCTTATGTCCTTTTTTGAAGTAAATGACGGGTATAATACCGATGTAAAAATAAAAACTATACTTAATGGTATGGGGTTTTCAGAAAAGCAGTTTGACAGGAAGATTTCAAGCTTCAGCGGCGGCGAAAAAACACGCCTCGCCATTGCCAGACTGCTTCTCGAAAATCCGAATCTTCTTATCCTCGATGAGCCGACAAACCATCTCGATTTTAAAACCGTGCTCTGGCTTGAGGATTACCTTAAAGATTATAAGGGTGCTTTGCTTATCGTTTCACATGACAGGTATTTCCTTGACAAAACAGTTTCCAGCATATGTGAAATAGAAAGAGGCTCTCTCACAAGATATAAGGGCAATTATACCGCTTATACAAGACTTAAAGCAGAATCAACTGCCCGTCAGAAAAAAGAATATGAACTCCAGCAGAAAGAAATTGCTAAAATGGAGGACTATATTGCAAGAAATCTGGTCAGGGCTTCTACTGCGAAAAGTGCACAAAGCCGTGTAAAGGCTCTTGCAAAAATGGAACGTGTCGAAAAACCTGCCGAATATACTAAAAATGCTAAAATCAGCTTCACTTATGCTGTAAAACCGCCTTTTGATTTGCTTACCGTCAAAAATATCGATATTTCAGTCGGATACGGCGAAAAACATAAGGTTCTTGCAGAAAATGTTTCGTTTGATGTGAAATGCGGCGAAAAAGCCGCTGTTATCGGCGATAACGGCATAGGAAAATCTACTCTGCTTAAAATTATTCAGGGTATGCTCCCGCATAAGGGTATTGTAAGATGGGCTGCAAATGTCAGAATTTCATATTTTGAACAGGAAAGCTCTCACCTTAATCCGCTTAATACTGTAATTGAAGAGATTCATAGCAGATACCCGATAATGAATGAAGTCGATATAAGAAATCTGCTCGGTCAGGTAAGAATTACAGGCGAAAATGTTTTTAAACAAATCAGCGTTATAAGCGGCGGAGAACGTGCAAAGCTCTGTTTTGCAATAATGATGCTCGAAAAGGGCAATGTTCTTATCCTCGATGAGCCGACAAACCATCTTGACCTCGCTTCAAAGGAAGCCATTGAGGAGGCTCTTGAGGAATTTGACGGAACAGTTATTTTCGTTTCACATGACAGATATCTTATAAATAAAATTGCTTCAAAAGTGATTGAGATTACTCGTGATAAAGTGGAATGCTTTGACGGAAATTTTGATAATTATCTGAATATTACACTTAAGCGTCAGATTCAGCAGCAGAATATCATTGAAATGCAGAAACAAAAAGCTGCGGCTGAAAAAGCTGAAGAAAAAAAAGTTCAGGCATACCGCTCAAAGGAACAGCGAAGCCTTGAAGCTCAGAAAAGAAACCGCATAAAACAGCTTGAAGCTGAAATGGAAGAAATTCAGCAGTCAATAGATATTTTAAGCGAGGAAATTACAAGAGAAGAAATTTATACGGATTTTGAAGTAATGAGTAAGAAATGCTCCGAAATTGACAGGCTTAAAAATCTTGCGAATGAAAAATTTGATGAATGGGCTGAATTGTCTGAATAGAAATAAAAAAAGGTGCTGAAATCCAGCACCTTTTTATGTAGTTATTTCTGTTCATCTTTGAAGAAATCAGCATTTGTTGAAGTGAAAAAATCCATGTCATCTGAAAAATCATTGTCATCAGGATTAGGGATTCTTGCACCGCATACTCCGCAGAACTGGAATTTTACATTTACTTCTGCGTTGCATTTAGGACACTGTTTGTATCCACGCATATCATTTACTTCAAATCTCATTTTTCTTATTCTGCGTCTGCGGTCATCGATATCCTTGCAGAAATTATTAAGAACTGAAACATCACCCTTAGGATTTTTATAGTATGTTTTTCCCATTTCAGCGAAAATCTCGCCTATTCTTTCTTCTTCATACATAATTTTTCTTTTGAGGTTGCTGAGTTCAGACATATTCTTAGCTTTTTCACTTGCAGTTCTGCTGACATCATTGAACTTATCAACTATACCCATTTCCACTCACTCCTAAAAATTTTAATTAATTAAATTATACATATAAATTGATAATTTGTCAAGCTTTATATGTTAAACCTGATAAAAATATATCAAAATAAATTCATATCATATACAGGATATGAAATATTCATCATAAGGTCAGACAAAAAGGAGGATATATGAACTCACAGCAAATCAGATATGTTATGACCGTTGCAGAGGAAAAAAGCTTTTCAAAGGCTGCGAGAAAACTTTTTATTACTCAGCCTTCGCTCAGTCAGGTGATTTCAAAGCTTGAAACTCAGCTTGATGCACAGCTTTTTGACAGAAGCACAAATCCTCTCCAGATAACTCAGGCAGGACGCATTTTTTTAAAACACGCAAAAGAAATATGTCTGCGTGAGGAAATGATAAAAAATGAAATTTCAGAAATTTCAGAACTTAAATCAGGTATTTTAAATATCGGCACAACACCTTTTCTTGCCTCATGCCTTTTAGTTCCGAGTATAACTTCCTTCAACCGGAAGTATAATAATATAAGCATAAGAATTTCAGAGGAAGAACCCGAAAATCTTAAAAAACTTATTCTTGAAGGAAATATCGATATTGCAGTTACAAAGGGAAAGTTCAGCAGTGAGCTTTTTTCATCTGAAAAAATTATGAGTGACAGGCTGTATATCGCTGTTGCAGAAAATAATCCGATAAACCGTACTCTTACAAGTTTTCGTATATCTGCCGATGACATAAAAAACAATATGATAAGAAAAATTCCGGAAAAACCGGTTGATATGGCAGTTTTCAGAAAGGAAAAATTTCTTGTGCTCAAACATGATAAGACGGTTGAGGAAATAGCTGATAAATTCAGCGAGGATTTCGGATTCAAACCGGATATAGCAATGTGTGCAAACCATATCCAGACTCTTTTTTCTTTTGTACTTTCCGGAATGGGAGTAGCTCTTATCCCTGAAATGTTTATAAAATTTTCAAATATTATGTATAATGCGGTCTATTATCAGGCTGATGCATGGTGCAGTGATATATTCATAATTTCCAAAAAAGACAGGAATATCGGCAGAGCTGCAAATGAATATAAAAATATGCTTAAACAGTTCGCAGTTTCGCTGAATCGCCGGTATTACTCTTAAAAATCAAATATAATGTTGACTTTTCGGCTTTTTTGTTATATCATATATTATATATTTTAAGAATAAGAGGCAGTTAAAAATATGGGAAACAGAAAAATAAGTTATTCAAGACTTTCAATTACCCTTATTGTTATCATCGCCGCCATTGCAGGAACGGATTATCTGCGGAGAAATTTTTCAAGTATAAGCGATTCGGATAACAGTGAGCCTTTTTCAGATTCATATTCACTTATTGAAACTACTACCGCTGGTTCTTATGATGAAAGCAATAATGAACCTGAAATAACAGCAATAGATTTCAGTCAGTATAATACTATTGACAAGTCATATGATGCAATCGCTATCGGAGAACTTGTTGTTGTAAGCAAATCACATAAATCATCATTCCCTGATATCGAATCAGAACTTGTGACTTTCCCTTACAGAACTGAAAGAACATACAGAGTAACCGATTATGTTGAACTCAAAGTTTATGAATCAGTCGTTGAGGCAGTTGAAAATATGCTCGGGGATTTCTGTGCGGAAACCGGAAACCATGATGTTACCATAACCGCAGGCTACAGAAATGAGGAAAAACAGTCAGAGGCTCTTGCAACCGGATATTCAAAAGATGATGTAGGTGCTTCAGAACATCATACAGGCTATGCAGTGGATTTTAAAATCGTTACAGATGATAAAAAAATATCTGTTCTTGAAAATTCAGGCATTTTTTCATGGATATATGAAAATTCATACAAATATGGTCTTGTACAGCGTTATACAGAGGACAAGGCATATCTTACAGATGTGCTTGCACGCTCATACCATTTCAGATATGTAGGCATTCCTCATGCTTACTATATGCATGAAAACAATCTCTGCCTTGAGGAATATATTGACCTCCTTGAAAATTATGAATTTGACAAGAAACATCTTGAAATCAATACGGATACCTATGCCTATGAGGTCTACTATATCCGTGCGGAAACAGAGGGCGATACAAAGGTCTATGTTCCTAAAAACAGTGAGTATTCAATTTCAGGCAACAATATTGACGGTTTTATAGTAACTGTTTTAAAGGGTACAGCCACAGCTGAACCTGTCAGCTCAGATAATACCGCATTTACTGAAGCTCCTTCTTCAGAAATGCCTGATATAATGACCGGTACGGAAGTTTCATAAAAAAATTTTTTTGAAAAGTGTTGAATTTATTTATAAAATATTGTATAATATATCTATAATCATATTTTGTGAGGGATTGCTATGCAGTATATATCATATATGTACAAAAATGAATTTGTTGTTGCTGATATTTCAGGCAATAGTGTATATATGCATAGTTCTCACCGTAAATCAAATATTTCTTATTTGTAAAAAAATGGCTGCGGTATCTTTTGTCGCAGTCTTTTATTTTTATTTGGAGGTTTTCTAAGATGTCAAAAAAAGTAGCAGTTATAATGGGCAGCGACAGCGACCTGCCTGTTGTTAAAAATGCTGTAAAGGAATTAATCAGCTTCGGCGTGCCTTATGAAATTCATGTAATGTCTGCACACCGTACTCCTCAGAAAGCCATTGAATTTGCTGAAAATGCCGCAGACAACGGATTTGGTGTTATAATTGCCGCTGCCGGAATGGCTGCACATCTTGCAGGCGTTATTGCTGCAAATACTGTACTCCCTGTAATAGGCATACCTATGGAATCATCTGTTCTTGACGGTATGGACGCTCTGCTTGCTACTGTACAGATGCCGAAGGGTATTCCGGTTGCAACAGTTGCAATAAACGGTGCTGCCAATGCTGCTTTGCTTGCAGTTCAGATACTTGCTGTTTCAGATACAGAGCTTGCTGAAAAATTCATTGAAATGAAGAAGAATATGGCTGCTGCTGTAACAGAAAAAGATAAGAATATTAAAGCTCGTCTTGAAGATTTGCTTTGATTGCAACAAAATTTTTTATTTGGAGGATTTTTTATCATGGAAAATATCAAAAAAACTGAACAGATGTATGAAGGAAAAGCTAAAAAAGTTTTCGCTACAAATGACCCGAACCTCGTAATCGTTGACTATAAAGATGATGCTACTGCATTCAACGGCGAAAAGAAAGGCACTATCGCAGGCAAGGGCGTTATCAATAACAGAATGACAAACTATATGTTCGGTCTGCTCGAAAAAGCCGGCGTTCCTACACATCTTGTAAAGGAAATCAATGACCGTGAAACTATCGTTAAAAAAGTTGAGATAATTCCTCTTGAAGTTATTGTAAGAAATGTTGCCGCAGGAAGCTTTTCAAAGAAACTCGGCATTGCTGAAGGCACTCCTCTGAAAACTCCAACTCTTGAATTCAGCTATAAGAATGATGACCTTGGTGACCCGTTCATCAATGACTATTATGCTCTTGGACTCGGACTCGCAACAAAGGAAGAAATTGATACAATCACAAAATATGCATTCATGGTAAATGACTTTATGGTTGATTTCTTCAAAAAGCTTAATATCGACCTCATCGACTTCAAAATAGAATTCGGAAGAACTCCTGATGGTCAGGTTATTCTTGCTGATGAAATTTCTCCTGATACCTGCCGCTTCTGGGACAGCACAACTCATGAAAAACTCGATAAGGACAGATTCCGCAGAGATATGGGCAATGTTGAAGAAGCTTATCAGGAAATTATGAAACGTTTGATGGGAGAATAATATGGGCGGTTTTTTTGGTGCAGTATCCAGAAATGACTGCATTGCAGATGTGTTTTTCGGAACAGACTATCATTCTCACCTCGGTACAAGACGAGGCGGTATGACTGCTTACTGTGAAGAATTCGGTTTTCAGAGAAATATTCACAGTATCGAAAACTCTCCGTTCCGTACAAAATTTGAAAAAGATGTTGAAAAAATGAAGGGTAATATCTGTATCGGCTGTATAAGCGATACAGACCCTCAGCCTATCATGGTAAGATCCAAACTTGGTCTTTACGCTGTATGTACTGTTGGAATCATAAACAATGCAGAGGAACTGGTAAGTGAACTGCTTGACAGAGGCTGTGCCAACTTTGAAGCCATGAGCAGCGGAAAAATCAATTCAGGCGACCTTATCGGTGCATTGATTGCCCAGAAATCCTCATTCGTTGATGGAATAAAATATGTTCAGGAAAAAGTAAAGGGTACTGTTTCACTCCTTATCCTTGAAAAAAACAGAATTATTGCTGCACGTGACAAGGACGGAAGACTTCCTGTCATAATCGGAAAAAGAGATGACGGATACTGCGTTTCATTTGAATCATTCGCATTCCAGAAACTCGGATATGATATCTGTCATGAACTCCGTTCGGGAGAAATCGTAAGCATTGATGCCGATAATTACACAATTCTTGACAAGGGCAATGACAATATGAAAATATGCTCATTTCTCTGGACATATTACGGCTATCCGAATGCTGTCTATGAAGGCGTTACAGTTGAAACCATGCGTACCAGAAACGGTGAGATAATGGCTGAAACTGATATTAAAAACGGAAATCTTCCTGATGTTGACTATGTATGCGGAGTCCCTGATTCAGGAGTCCCTCATGCTATCGGATATGCCAACAGAAGCGGTATTCCTTTTGCAAGACCGTTTATCAAATATACTCCTACATGGCCGAGAAGCTTTATGCCTCAGAGTCAGGAAATGCGTAACCGTGTTGCCAAAATGAAGCTTATTCCGGTTCATGAACTCATAGAAGGAAAAAAACTCCTCTTTATCGATGACAGTATCGTAAGAGGTACTCAGATGCGTGAAACAGTAGAATTTCTCTATGAAAACGGTGCAAAGGAAGTTCATATGCGTTCAGCCTGTCCGCCTATCATGTACGGCTGCAAATATCTCAATTTCTCAGCAAGCAAATCTGAACTTGAACTTATCGCAAGACAGATAATTGATGAGTATGAAGGCAGTAAGGGCGTTGAATTTATAAGCGAATACAGCGATTCATCAACTGAAAGAGGAAAAAAACTCAGAGATGAAATATGCCGCCGTCTTAAACTTACATCACTCGAATTTCAGTCGCTTGAAGGAACTGTAAAAGCTATCGGAAAACCTGAATGCAGTCTTTGCACATACTGCTGGAGCGGAAAGGAATGACTTTGATTTTATGAATAAAGGTATACATGAAGAATGCGGAGTTTTCGGAATCTATTCAAAAGAAACTTCCGATGTCGCATCACAGGTCTATATCGCACTTTATGCATTGCAGCACAGAGGTCAGGAAAGCTGCGGAATTGTTGTAAATGACAAGGGTGTGCTTTCATTCCATAAAGACCTCGGACTCGTTCCGGAGGTGTTCAATCCGGAGATACTTTCAAAGCTCGGAAAAGGAAATATTGCTATAGGTCATGTAAGATACTCCACAACAGGAAACTCAAACCGTGAAAATGCACAGCCTCTTGTTGTGCGTCATGTAAAAGGCCCTATGAGTATCGCCCATAACGGAAACCTTGTAAATGCAAGGGAACTCCGTGAACAGTATGAACTTAAAGGTGCTATTTTCCACAATACAAATGATACGGAAGTAATCTCATATGCCATAACTGAACAGCGTCTTAAACATTCCTCAATAGAAAAAGCTGTTGAACAGACTATGTATATGCTCAAGGGTGCGTATTCGCTTGTTATCATGTCACCTAAAAAACTTATCGCTGCAAGAGACCCTAATGGCTTCAGACCGCTCTGCATGGGAAGATGCAAGGACGGCTCAATAGTTGTTGCTTCTGAAAGCTGTGCAATCGACAGCATAGATGCGGAATTTATCCGTGATATACTGCCGGGAGAACTCGTTGTTATCGATGAAAACGGTATACGCTCAATAACTACGCACTGCAATACCGCAAAAAGCTCAATGTGCGTATTTGAATATGTATATTTTGCAAGACCTGATTCTGTAATAGAAGGTGCAAGCGTTCATAAAGCCCGTCTTAATGCCGGAAAAATACTCTTTGAAGAACATCCTGCCGATGCAGATGTTGTTATAGGTGTTCCGGACAGCGGTCTTGATGCGGCTCTCGGATTTGCAAATGCGTCCGGTATACCTTACGGAGTCGGATTTATAAAAAACAGATATGTCGGCAGAACATTCATTCAGCCTAATCAGTCACAGCGTACAAATTCAGTAAAGATAAAACTCAATGTTGTAAGAGAAGTGGTTGAGGGCAAGAGAGTCGTTCTGGTCGATGACAGTATAGTAAGAGGCACTACCTGTGCAAGAATAGTAGCTCTCCTCAGAGAACATGGTGCAAAGGAAGTACATATGAGGGTTTCATGTCCGCCTTTTACAAATCCATGCTATTTCGGAACTGATATCGACAGCAAGGAAAACCTTATTGCCTGTAAGATGACAATTCCTGAAATTGCTGAACATATAGGTGCAGACAGCCTCGGGTATCTCAGTCTTGACGGCGTAAAACGCATAGCAGCTGATGCTTCATGCAAGTTCTGCACAGCCTGTTTTGACGGTGAATATCCTGTTGATGTGCCTAAAGATATGCCTAAGGATAAATTTGAATTCAAGATAGGCGAAATAATCAATTAAAAAAATTATTCCGGAGGATAAAATGAAAAGTTATTCTGAAAGTTATAAAGAAGCCGGAGTTGACGTTACTGCCGGTTATAAAGCAGTGGAGCTTATGAAGGCTCATGTTGCAAAGACTATGACAAGCGGTGTTCTTTCAGGTCTTGGAGGATTCGGAGGCCTTTTTGAACTCGATACAACAGGTATCTCAAAGCCTGTTCTTGTATCAGGAACAGATGGTGTCGGAACAAAGCTTAAAATTGCTTTCCTTATGGATAAGCATAATACTGTAGGTATTGACTGCGTTGCAATGTGTGTCAATGATGTAATATGCTGCGGGGCAAAACCATTGTTTTTCCTTGACTATATCGCAGTAGGAAAGAATTATCCTGAAAAAATTGCTGAAATAGTTTCAGGCGTTGCAGAAGGCTGTGTTCAGTCAGGAGCTGCCCTTATAGGCGGAGAAACTGCTGAAATGCCTGGATTCTATCCAGTTGATGAATATGACCTTGCAGGCTTTGCTGTAGGCGTTGTTGACAAGGATAAAATTTTAAAGCCTGATGAACAGAAAGCCGGAGATGTAATGATTGCCATCAAGTCAAGCGGTGTTCATTCAAACGGATTTTCACTTGTAAGAAAAGTATTTACTGTAAACGAATCAAATCTTGCACGTCATTACAGTGACCTTGGTTCTACACTCGGCGAAACTCTCCTTACTCCTACAAAGATTTATGTAAAGGCAGTACAGTCACTCCTTGCCGCAGTAAAGGTAAAATCAATCTCACATATTACAGGCGGCGGATTCTATGAGAATATCCCTCGTTCACTTCCGAACGGCATTTCAGCTAAAATTGAAAGAAATGCAGTTGATGTTCTTCCTATCTTCAATCTTATCGCTGAAACCGGAAAAATCCCTGAAAGAGATATGTTCAACACATTCAATATGGGTGTCGGAATGACAGTTGTAGTTGATAAAAATGATGCTGACAAGGCTGTTGAAGCTGTAAAGGCAGCCGGCGAAGAAGCATATATTCTCGGTGAACTCGTTGACAGCGAAGAAGGCGTAATCATCTGCTAATCGTTTATAATTCTGCTGTATCGGATATTTTTCCGATGCGGCAGAACTGACTAAAAGGAGATAATTTATGAATTTCGATGTTTACTTCAAACTGGATATACAGGAACTTTGTCCTGATATAGTAATATATATTGAACTCGAATCCCCCGCAACAGATGAGAAAATCAATGAAGTTTCAGAACTTTTTGCAAAGATTGATGAAGAAATCAATATGGATTATTATAATGTTGCAAAGGAAAATGACAGTGAAAACAAAATCAGCGTTGCACTTGATATGAACGGCTGTGATGATATTCCTTTTGAAAAAATGATAAACAGCCTTAACAGCATAAAAGGCATAAAGTCAGTTACAATAATTTAAAAAATTTCAAGTCAGATGCCTGATGAGATAATACAGGTGAAAAATATATGAAAAATATAGTTGTTCTTGTATCAGGAGGCGGAACTAATTTACAGGCTCTCATTGATGCGGAAAAAAGCGGAATTATAAAAAATGGCAGCATTACCTGCGTAATATCTTCAAAAAAAGATGCTTATGCACTTGAACGTGCCGAAAAAAACGGAATTAAAACTCTTGTAATTCCAAGAAATGAATATCCGGACAGCCTTTCCTACAGCAGAGAAATTTTAAAGGCTCTTGAAGATGAAAAGGCTGACCTTGTAGTACTTGCAGGATTTATGACAATCCTTGATGAAATCGTCACAAAAGCTTATCCATATAAGATAATCAACGTTCACCCTGCACTTATCCCGTCATTCTGCGGAAAAGGCTACTATGGTCTTAAAGTCCATGAGGCAGCCCTTGAATACGGTGTGAAATTAAGCGGTGCAACGGTGCATTTCGTCAATGAGGAAGCTGATGCAGGTGCGATAATTTTGCAGGGTGCTGTAAATGTTGAAAATGATGATACTCCTGAAACTTTGCAGAAAAGAATTATGGAAAATGTTGAGTGGAAACTCCTCCCTGAAGCAGTATCTCTTTTCTGTCAGGATAAAATAGAAATCAGAAATAACAAGGCTTATATTAAAAAATAATTGCAGGAGGCTTTTATGAAAAAAATATCAATTTATGATGAACTCAGAAGCATTTCATATCCGGGCAGAGGCATAGTCCTCGGAAAGTCTGAAAACGGAAAATATGCTGTTGCTGCATACTTCATCATGGGAAGAAGCGAAAACAGCCGCAACAGAATTTTCGTTGAAGAAGGTGAAGGTATCCGCACTGAAGCTTTTGACCCTTCAAAGCTTACTGACCCGCATCTTATAATCTATTCTCCTGTAAAGGTTCTCGGAAACAAAACTATTGTAACAAATGGTGACCAGACAGATACAATCTATGAGCTTATGAACAATCAGCTTACATTTGAACAGTCACTGCGTACAAGAGAATTTGAAGATGATGCTCCGAACTATACCCCAAGAATAAGCGGAATTATCAAGCGTGAGGATAACGGAGAATTTAATTATGCTCTTTCAATCCTCAAGAGTGCAGACGGCAATCCTGATTCATGTCAGAGATTTACATTCTCATATAAAAATCCTGTAAACGGCGAAGGTCATTTCATTCATACATATATGGGTGACGGAAATCCTCTGCCGAGTTTTGAAGGTGAACCTAAACGTGTGAATATCGACAATGATATTGACAGCTATACTGAAAAACTCTGGGAAAGCCTTAATGAAGACAATAAGGTTTCACTTTTTGTAAGATTCATTGACCTTGAAACAGGCAAAACTGAAACTAAAATAATCAATAAAAACAAATAGGAGAATTTTTATAATGGCTAATGAAATGTTTTTAAAATACGGCTGCAATCCTAATCAGAAACCATCAAGAATTTATGTTGAAAACGGTGAGCTTCCGATTGAGGTTTTAAACGGAAAACCGGGATATATCAATCTTCTTGATGCATTCAACGGCTGGCAGCTTGTAAAGGAACTCAAAGCATCAACAGGTATGTGTGCAGCAACATCATTCAAGCACGTTTCACCGGCTGGAGCAGCTGTAGGAGCTCCTCTTTCAGATACACTCAAAAAAATCTATTTTGTAGATGACCTCGGCGAACTTTCACCAATGGCTTGTGCGTATGCAAGAGCAAGAGGTGCTGACAGAATGTCATCATACGGTGACTTTATCGCTCTTTCAGATGAATGTGATGAAATTACAGCTAAAATGATTCAGCGTGAAGTTTCAGACGGAATTATCGCTCCTTCATATACTGAAAAAGCTCTTGAAATCCTTAAATCAAAGAGAAAAGGCACATACAATATCATTAAAATCAATCCTGACTATGTTCCTGAACCAATTGAAAGAAAACAGGTTTTCGGAGTTACATTTGAACAGGGAAGAAATGAACTTAAAATTGATAACGATATGCTTACAAATATTGTTACTGAAAATAAGAATATTCCTGATGATAAAAAACGTGACCTTGTTATATCACTTATCACTCTTAAATATACTCAGTCAAATTCAGTATGCTATGTAAAGGACGGTCAGGCTATCGGTATCGGTGCAGGTCAGCAGTCAAGAATTCACTGTACAAGACTTGCCGGAAACAAGGCTGATATATGGTGGCTCAGACAGGCTCCTAAGGTTCTCGGACTCCAGTTCGTTGACGGTATCCGCAGACCTGACAGGGATAATGCTATTGATGTATATATTTCTGATGAATATATGGACGTTCTTGCTGACGGTGCATGGGAAAAGATTTTCAAGGTAAAACCGGAAGTCTTCACTAAGGAAGAACAGAGAGAATGGCTTGACAAGAATACTGATGTATGTCTTGGTTCAGATGCATTCTTCCCGTTCGGCGACAATATTGAACGTGCAAGAAAAAGCGGCGTTTCATATATCGCAGAACCAGGCGGCTCAATCCGTGATGACAATGTAATTGATACCTGCAACAAGTATAATATTGCAATGGCATTTACAGGAATAAGACTTTTCCATCATTAATTGATTGCAGAATTTATCTATTAAAAGAGGGCATTGAAATATATGCCCTTTTAAAATATAACAGAAAGAGAGGATTTTTTTATTATGAATATACTTGTAGTCGGCGGAGGCGGACGTGAACATGCTCTTGTTATGAAAATCTCAGAAAGCAGTAAGGCAGACAAAATTTACTGTGTTCCTGGAAATGGCGGAATTGCTCAGTATGCGGAATGTTTTCCGGATATAAAGGCTACTGATATTGATTCAGTAGTAAAGCTTGCTGAACAGGTAAAGGCTGACCTTGTTGTAGTAGCTCCTGATGACCCGTTGGTTCTTGGAATGGTTGATGCTCTCAATGCAAAGGGTTTTAAAACTTTTGGCCCTGACAAGGCTGCTGCAATCATTGAGGGAAGTAAGGTATTTTCAAAGGAACTTATGAAAAAATATAATATTCCTACTGCAAAATATGAAGTATTCAGCAATGCTGAAAAGGCAGTTGAATATATCAGAAATGAAAATACTTTCCCGACTGTTATAAAAGCTGATGGTCTTGCTCTCGGAAAAGGAGTTATAATTGCTCAGAACATGGAAGAAGCTGAAAATGCAGTCAAATCCATGATGGAGGATAAAATTTTCGGCGAAAGCGGTTCAAATATAGTTATTGAAGAATTTCTTACAGGCCCTGAAGTATCAGTTCTCTGCTTTACAGACGGAAAAACTGTAAAGCCTATGATTTCATCAATGGACCATAAACGTGCATATGATAATGATGAAGGTCTTAACACAGGCGGTATGGGAACAGTTTCACCTAATCCATACTATACAGCTGAAAAAGCTGCTGAATGTATGGAAAATATATTCATGCCGACTATAAAAGCTATGGCTGCTGAAAACAGAAAATTCAAAGGTTGTCTGTATTTCGGACTTATGCTCACACCAAAGGGAGCAAAGGTTATTGAATACAACTGCCGTTTCGGTGACCCTGAAACACAGGTTGTACTGCCTATGCTTGAAACTGATATAATTGATATCATGGAAGCTATATGGGACGAAAAACTTGATGAACTTGATATAAAGTGGAAAAACGGAGCTTGTGCCTGCGTTGTAATGGCAAGCGGCGGCTATCCTAAAAAATATGCAACAGGTATTGAAATAAATGGTCTTGATGAAAAGGGTCAGGTTGAAAATGCATTTGTATATCATGCAGGAACTAAATATTCAGACGGAAAATTCCTTACATCAGGAGGCAGAGTTCTCGGAGTTACTTCAAATGGCAGCAACTTGCAGGAAGCACTTGACAAGGCTTATAATGCTGTAGGAAAAATAAGCTTTGAAAATGCTCATTTCCGTAAGGATATCGGGAAGAAAGCTCTTGCTGCAATGAAATAAAATTCTATGAAAAATAAACTGAAAAAGCTTTTCACGCTTAAAGGATATTTCGGCTGCGGACTTGCGGCAAATATATGTTTTGTAATTTTTATAATCATAACTGTTATATACTATTCAGTTTTTCTTAAAACCAACAAATCATTTATTCTGGTTGATACAATAGCGTATATTTTTGAATCCATGGGATTTATACTGCTTGCAGGTTCAACTCTCGGACTTATATCCGTTATGCGTGACAGAAAGATTATGAAAACGGCTATGTCGGTGTATTTTTTCGTTGAACTTCTGCTTGTGATACTTGACCTTAATATTATCGGTAAAAACTTTTTTGATGCAACGAATAAAGCGGTTATAATAATTCACTGTATTTTCTCGATAGGAGTATGTTGTACATATTTATCTCTTGAACCAAAGAAAAAATGCCTTGAGGTACTTGTTGCTTTGATATCAGTTTTAATGGCATCAGGAATATTCTGTATAGTTTATAATTCAAGGGTTTATGTAAGCGTTCTTATAAATTGTATCGCATATATAATTTTTGATACAGCAATAATAAAAATGCTCCAGCTTGAATATATAGAAGTTGACTGCTATGGAGATACAGTCAGTGTTATAGAAGTTGACAGCAGTACATTATTTGATGACAGCGATAAAAAAGAATGATAAATAACATAAAAGAGGGCGGTCAAATGACTGCCCTTTGTTTTCTTTAACGCAAATCCGATGGTTATTTTCTGTAGGGGCGAACTGTGTTCGCCCGTTTGGTGTATGCTGTAAACCTGTCGGGCGAACACAGTTCGCCCCTACAAAATGTATTGAAAACCTCATATTTTAAATTATAAAATTTTGTTGTCAAATTGGCGTTATTTTTTACTGTTCTGTTTCATAATATGGTATTTCAGCTTCAGTTACCAGACTCCATTCTGAAGGAGCTTCTGTTATTTCAGCAGAATTTACTTTATCAGTATATGAACTGTCAATTTCAGACAATGCTCCAAGCAGATATGTAAGCATTGTATCATATGATGTCGGTGCAAGATGTATTCCGTCACCGCCTGAATATGTTGATGAAAGAGCATTCCATTCATTTTTGAGAGTCTGTGCAGCATTTACATAATAAATCGGCACATAATCTATCTCATTTACCATATCGCTTAATGCCTGATTGTATGTGTCAATAGTATAATTAGTACTGTGAGTGCTGTCGGCAGCTATCGGAGTTATTGCCATAACTATAAATGTTGAATCAGGAGAAACTGAACGCAGTTCATCAATATTAGCTTTATAATTTGAAATAAAATCCTCTTTTGTACCGATATTCAGGTCATTCATACCCATTGACATACATATATATTCAGGTTTTAAAATGCTTATTGCATCTTTTACAGCATATTCAGCTCCATTGAGAGTAACTTTGAATTCATGTATATTTCTTGCTCCGAGAGAACCTACTGCCATAACCTGATTTTCAGGAAGTCTGTTATAGACTTTGTATCCGGAAGCAATTGAATCCCCGACAATAACTATTCCATCAGTATACATTGATGAAAGTTCTGATGAGGTAAGAGGAACAAATGCTGAGGCGGAATAGCTTCCAAGTTCCTTTGCACCTGCGGCAACTGGCATTGCAGTTGTTGTTTCAGTAAGAGTTTCAGATGATGTTTCCGGAATTTCAGTAACAGTTTCCGTTTCAGCAGATGTTTCATAAGATGTTATAATACTTGTAGTTGAAGTAACATCTGTTTCTGTAGTTTCTGAAACTTTTATCTTTACATCAGCTGTACCCATATTTTCATCAGAATTTCCCTTTACAAGAAGTTTATCAGTTGTATTGAATACGACAAATGCAGCTGACAATGCAAGCATAACTGCTATATGCATAAAATTTTTATCCATTTAAATATTTCCCTGCTCTCTAAATTTTTATACCAATACTATTTTAATATTTTATTATTTATATGTCAATCACATTTTTATAAATTTTATACCAATATAATCTGTTTACAAATTATTAATAAAAAATTAATAATTGTATTCTATAATAAAATAAATCAGTATCTCTCATTTATGGAAAAGAGGATTTTATGATAAAAGCTATATGTTCAAAGAAAATTATTAAAGACATGGTCTATTATTCATATGTTGAAGATATAATCAATGATGAAAATGTTCAGCGTCTTGCAGAATATAAGCATCATCATTATACAACAAGACTCCAGCACTGCATAAATGTTTCATATTATACTTATCTTATATGCAGAAAGTGGGGGATTGATGAACGTTCTGGAGCAAGAGCCGGTCTGCTTCATGATTTATTTTTCTATAACAGGCGTGAATATATAAGAAAAGCCGGTGAAGCATTTCATAATTCCCGTCATCCTAAAATGGCTCTTGAAAATGCAAGCAGAATATTTGATATCAATCCCATTGAACGTGATATAATTCTTAAACATATGTGGCCATGTACT
>ERZ808240.2366-NODE-2366-length-20814-cov-9.130883_pt1 | contig 20814 bp, 15 predicted proteins | sample MGYA00521084_ERZ808240 | MGnify/ENA primary metagenome ERZ808240 (study PRJEB31516, sample SAMN03275571) | gut metagenome | biome: mammalia-associated habitat; material: feces | host: Papio cynocephalus | place: Kenya | collected 2012-08-06 ...
GGGTCCCGGCCATGCTGGCGCAGCTGTTCAATATCCTGTACAGCATCGTAGACCGTATCTATATCGGCCATATGACAGAAGGAGCAGAAGTCGCGCTGGCAAGCATCGGCATCTGTTCTCCGGCATTTACGGCTATCACCGGCTTTGCCTCTCTGATAGGCGTGGGCGGTGCAGCTCTTATGAGCATCTCGCTGGGCGAAAAGAACCGGGAGACCGCACAGCAGGCGATGAATAATGCACTGCTCCTTTTTCTGCTCTGTTCTGTCGCGGTGACGGCCGCATTGCTGGTGTTCCGGAAGCCCTTTTTGTATCTTCTGGGCTGCAGCGATGCCATGTACCCGACGGCAAGCGCCTATTTTGCCATCTACTCGCTGGGCACGGTGGCGGTGGTCTGCGGCACGGGGTTGAACCGCTTTATCATGGGGCAGGGCTGTGCCCGGCAGGGGATGCTGTCGGTGGTCATCGGCGCTCTGCTGAATATCGTGCTGGACCCTGTTTTTATTTATGTGCTGAACATGGGCGTGGCAGGTGCGGCGGTGGCAACGGTGCTCTCGCAGTTCGGTGTGCTGGTCTATGTGCTGGCTGTCTTGAGCCGCCCGGATATGACCATCCACATCGGAACAGGAGGATATAGTGCCACACTCTGCAAAAAGATCCTCAGCATCGGCAGTATGCCGTTTTTTATCGTTGTGCTGGATAACCTGCTCATTATCCTGCTGAACGCCATGCTGCGGAAATACGGCGGTGCTCTGGGCGACCAGTATATCTCCTATGCCGCCGTGGTGCAGAGCGTGATGGTGGTGGCCATCTGCCCGGCAGAGGGCCTGACCAGCGGATGTGCGACCCTGTTCAGCTACTATTATGGGGCCGGCAGCTGCCGACGCATCGTGGAGAGCTTCCGCTATGTGCTGCTGTACACCGGGCTGTATCTGGGAGTGCTGACTCTTGCCATCGTAGCTGCGCCGGAGGTGTTCGTGCGGCTTTTTCTCAGCGACCCGGAAGCCGTCGCTCAGGCTGCTGTTTTTACCCGGCGGTACTGCATGGGCTTTGTGTTCGTGGCAATACAGTTCGCCTTTGTGGATGGCTTCACTGCCATGGGGATGGTGCGGGAAGCAGTGCCCATCTCGTTTGTCCGCAAGGGTCTGTATATCATTGCAGTGCTCCTTCTGCCGCACATCCTGCCGCTGGAAGATATCTTCTATGCCTGCCCGCTGTCGGACTGCATCGGCGGTTCCTTCACACTGGTGATGTACCTGCTGGTACTGAAAAAGAGACTGGCCCGGACGATGGAACGGAGGGCAGGGAATAAAGCAGAGACGCCTGCCGCCCTGTAAACAGCAAAAGACCGAAGACACGGCCATGACGGCAATGTCTCCGGTCTTTTTATGCGTTACAGGATTTCTGCAGCAGGATCAGATATCCTATCAGACGTTCTCGGTCAGGAACTTCTCCACGGCCTCAATGGCTGCGGCTTCGTCCTCGCCCTCGGCGGTGACGGTGATGGTCTCGCCCTGGCGGATGCCCATGCCCATCACGGCCATCAGCTTGCGCATATCGCAGGTCTTGCCGTTCTTCTCGATGGTGATGGTGCTCTTATACTGCTTGGCCAGCTTGACCAGCAGGCCGGCGGGGCGTGCGTGGACGCCGAGTTCATCTTTGATGGTGTACTGGAACTGTTTCATGGGTCGGTTCTCCTTTTTGTGTGGATGGGTCGGATGGAACGATCAGACTGCGCTCTCGTAGTCCAGCATGAACTGGGTGATGCCGTCCATGGCCAGCTCGCGCGGGTCGAGCTTCAGCTTGCCCTCGCGGATCTTGTTGTAGCTGATGGGCATATACTGGTGCAGCATATTCATGGGGATGGGGTACTCGCGCAGGTTGTCGAACAGTTTGTTCATGGCAGCGACCACCTCGGGCTGGCCGATGTAGTAACGGGCACGGTCGGAGTAGCTGTACTTGCGGCACTGTGCCAGATGCTTCTCGTCGCCGTGGTAGTGCTTCTCCCAGTTTGCAGGGGAGGCCAGCATGACCTTGTCCAGAGTCTCGATGAAGTTGGCGCGCTTCTCCTCGGGGACAAGCTCCTTCTCCATCATGCTCAGGGAGAACAGGGCCTCGCGCAGGCCGAAGGTCAGGGCCGGGCCCACCTTCAGGATGGCAATGCCGTCCGTGACCATGTTGTAGAGGTCTTCAGCGGTCTGGTAGTCGGTGGAGTGGCCCTCGAAGCAGATATCGGGGAACTCCTTCAGGGCGGCGCAGAGGTCAACTGCAGCGGCAGGATTATAGTCGAACACCTGATCGTCGCCGAACTCCACGCCGGGCTGGACGACCACAGCGATGACGTCCTTCATGCCGTCACCCACGCCCTCTTCGGTCCAGACGCGCTGGTAGGTGGAAACAGTATCACGGAAGGCATCCGGGCTGGTGACAGCCAGAGTGTCCTCGGCCTCAGTGGCACCGCCGGGGATGGGCACTTCGCTGCCGATGACGAAGACCGGGCGCATGGCGTCGGGCTTCTCTGCCTTCAGTTCGTTGTAGCCCTTCATGGCAGCCTTGTACAGCTGAGCGCCGCGGCGTGCGATGACCTCGGTCTTCAGCAGACCTTCGGGGTCGTCGGCCACCTTCATGCTGGTGTCCAGATGAATTTTGGTGAAGCCTGCGCGGGCGTACTCATACACCAGCTCAACGGAGTTCTTCATAGCCTCGGCCTCGGGCAGCTTCTGCCAGGTCAGGGGGCCAAGATGGTCGCCGGCCAGGATCATCATGTTCTCGGGCAGATTGATGTCTTTGGCCATCTTGAGCACCATCTGATAGAAATCAGCGGGCTTCATGCCAGTGTAGCCGCCAAACTGGTTGACCTGATTGGCGGTGGCTTCGATCAGGACAGGGATATTGCGCTCCTTGGCGCGGCGCAGTGCGATCTCAATGACCAGTTCATTTGCGCTGCAATAAGAAGGAATGCCGCAGCGGATGCCCTGGCGGCGCTTGTCCATCATTTCCTGAAGCGGATGTTTCATTTCTGTTTTCTCCTTTGTGTTGCCGTGGGTTTGGTTTTGCCGGAATCAAAAGCTGTTTTCATGAGCAGGGTGCAGCGGACGACGAGAACCTGTCGGGTGGTGTGCAATGCTTATGAAAGCGGCTTTTTATAGTTTGGGCTGGCCCATGCAGTAGGTCTGCAGGACGTCATAGTTGTCTTCCAGTACCACGAGGTCAGCATCCTTGCCCACCTGGATGGAACCCTTGCGGTCGTCCAGATGCAGGCAGCGGGCCGGGTTGATGGTGCAGGAGTTCAGAGCATAATTGAAGGGAACCAGAGCCTCTTCCACCAGAATGCGCAGGCCCTTGTTGATGTTCAGAGTAGAACCTGCCAGACCGCCGGTAGAGGTCAGGTGAGCGCTGCCGTCGGGGTAGATGACGATCTCATTGCCGCCGAACAGGTACTTGCTGCCCACAGGAGTTCCCTTGGCCATCAAGGCGTCGGAGATCATGATGGCGTAGTCCGGGCCCTTGCTCATGAAGTAGTTGTTCAGGGCAGCGGGGGTGGAGTGGCAGCCGTCGCAGATGATCTCACCATACATGGTGCGGATGCGGTAGGCTGCGCCCACCAGACCGTTGGCACGATGGTTGAAGGGAGACATACCATTATAAACATGGGTCATGGAACGGGCACCGTTGGCGTAGGCCATGACAGCCTGCTCGTAGGTGGCACCGCTGTGGCCGATGCTGACCACGATGCCCTGAGAAGTCAGATAGCGGGTCAGGGCAAAATCCTCGTCGTGCTCGGTGGCGAGGGTGACATAGCGGATGTGGCCCCGGGCAGCTTCCTGATAGTGCTTGAACTGCTCCACGGTGGGCTTGACGATATACTGGTCCGGCTGAGCGCCCTTGTACTTCATGTCGAGGTAGGGGCCCTCAAAGTGGATGCCCAAAATTTCGGCACCGTCGTAGCCGCCCTCCATGACGTTTGCCACGTTGGTGACGGCGTTGGTCAGGACCTCCACGCTCTGGGTGATGGTGGTGGCGAGGAAGCTGGTCACGCCCTCCGAGACGATATGCTCGGCCCAGTAGCGCAGGCCCTCTTCGTTGGCGTCGTTGGTGTCGAACTCGTAAGCACCATGGCAGTGGATATCCATGAAGCCGGGAACGATGCGCTTGTCGCCGTAATCATCGTCCACATCCTTGGTGCCATAGGGCAGAATGCCGGTGATCTTACCGTCATTGACCTCAATGGCAGCAGGGGTGAACTGGTCTGCGATCCAGACTTTTTTGCTTTGTATTACCATTTTAGATGCCCTCCTTCTGGGGTATGTATGTTGATTTTATTATAACGCAGGGGTTCGGAAAAATATTTACAATTTTCAATCGATTTGTTATTCCTTTCGGCAAAAAGCAATAAAAATTCCTGAAAAAACGGCCTGCGGAGCCGGGAAAGACCGGATGGTTTGTATTTTTCAATCAAAAAGTTATGGCTTTCAGTTACCCCCTTGTTTTCTGCGGTTTGAATGTGATATAACAAACTCAAAGAGACATTTCCCGTCCGGATGGCTCTGCTTGGAAATTCAGAAAAAGTCATCAACCTGTAGGAGGTAGAAAAAGCGATGAGCATTTTTAATCTGACCGATGAGAAGATGAAGGAGACGTCTTCCACCTTCACCGCCCATGAGATCTATCAGCAGCCTGCGACCTGGCGTAAGACCTGCGCCCAGCTGGCCGCCTGCAAGGACGAGCTTCAGGCTTTTATCGATCAGGTCGTCAAGCAGGATGATTATGACATCGTTCTGACCGGTGCCGGCACCAGCGAGTTCGTTGGCAACTCCCTGTTCCAGGCCCTGAACCCCAAATATAACTTCAAGGTCAAGTCCTACGCTTCTACCGACATCGTGCCTTCTCCCGAGAACTTCCTTTCCCGCACCAAGCCCACCCTGCTGGTGAACTTCGGCCGCTCTGGCAATTCTCCCGAGTCTCTGGGCAACGTGGAGGCCGCTGAGGTCGTCTGCCAGAACCTGTATCACCTGTTCGTCACCTGCAACCACGAGGGCACCCTGTCCAAGCTGGCAAACAGCCGCCACGACTGCTTCGCCATCAACCTGACCCCCGAGACCCACGACCAGTCCTTCGCTATGACTTCCAGCTACAGCAACATGTATCTGGCAACCTATCTGGCCTTCAATCTGGACAAGCTGGATGAGATCACCGCCGAGGTCGAGAAGCTCTGCGTGGCCGGCCAGCACTTCCTGGATGACCAGTTCGGTCTGGCACAGAAGATCGTGGACGAGTTCGATTACAACCGCATCGTTTATCTGGGCAACATCGGCCTGAAGGGCGTGGCTCAGGAGTCCGCACTGAAGACTCTGGAGCTGACCGCAGGCAAGGTCGCCACCATGTATGACTCCGAGCTGGGCTTCCGCCATGGCCCCAAGTCTATCATCAACGATCAGACCCTGACCGTTGCCTACCTGAGCGATGACGAGTACCGCCGCCGCTATGAGCTGGATCTGGTCAAGGAGATGGCTCACCAGCGCAAGGGCAACAAGATTGCCGTCGTCTACAACCACGACTGCGAGGGCATCGAGGAGCTGGCAGATTATCCCATCCAGATCAAGATCGGTCAGGATATGGAGAACGTTCTGCTGGGTCTGGACTTCATCCTGTTTGCACAGACCATCGCTCTGATGAAGTCTCTGTCTCTGGGCATCACCCCGGATAACCCCTGCCCCACCGGTGAGGTGAACCGTGTCGTCAAGGGCGTGACCCTGTATCCCTACACGCTGAAGTGAGGAAAATATAGCAGTTTGCGTTTTTGACGCACAAGCAACATCCGCAAACTGCATATCGCAAATATGCCGTCTGGTGAGGTGTTATTTGTGAAAATTGCGATAAAAACGCTGTAAATTCAGGAGGGCAACGAGTATGATCGGTTTGGTAGTTACCGGCCACGGCCATTTTGCAGAAGGCATCCACACCTCTGCGCAGATGATCGCGGGCGAGAATGATTATGTCCGCTACATCAACTTTGAAGAGGGGATGACTCCCGAACAGCTGGCCGTCAAGTTCAACGCAGCCTTTGACGAGTTCAAGAGCTGCGACGGCGTGGTGGTGCTGTCCGACCTGCCCGGCGGCTCTCCCTTCAAGACTGCTGTGGAGTGCAAGTATGCACGTCCTGAGCAGAAGATCGAGGTCATCGCAGGCACCAACCTGCCCATGATCGTCACCGCCGTGACCATGCTGGACATGGAAGACGACCCCCGCTCTCTGGCAGATGAGCTCATCGAGACCGGCAAGGACTGCATCGCTCTGTTTGAGCTGGAAGCTGCCACTGCCGAAACTGAATCTGAAGAAAGCGATGGAATCTAAAACATGACGATCAACTGGGAAGTAATCATCTGGACCTGCATCACTCTGGCCGTGCTCATGAGCATCATCGGCCTCATCCTCTACGGCATCTCCGCAAAGAATATGCGGAACAAGCGCAAGGAACTGAGCGAGGTGCACACTGATTTAAAGGTCGGTGTCCGCATCATGTTTGCTGGCGGCGTCTACGGCAAAGTGGTGGAGATCCCCAATGAGGACACCCTCCGGGTGGAGGTGGCCCCCAAGGTTATTATCACCATCTCCCGCTATGCAGTCCAGAGCTTGCTGAAATAAGAAGTTGTTTTCGTAAGCAGAGTGCGCTGGACGACGAGAATTTTTGCTCTCAGACAAGGCGGTTTTTCGCAGCAATCCTGACGGATTGCAAGGAAAAGCAACGCAGGATGGAAGCAAAAAGGCCGTTCGGACGGGGTGCAATGCTTATGAAGACGGCTTCTAAGTCAGCATTCCCGTATCAATTCACTTTACCTTTCTTTCAATCGTGCAGCACCCCCGCAGCAGCCAGAAGGCACTGCGGGGGTGCTGTGCTTTTATCGGAAAACAGAACAAAAAAAGCAGGGGCCGGTGCCCCCGGGAAAGGCATCAGTCCCTGCTGAAAAACATATGTTAGGTTGAAAGAAAAGCTCAGGCTTTGCCGTTGCTGCCGCAGACCAGGATCTTGCTCTTCACATACTCCTTGACGTACTCGCGGCCCACAGCATTGTACTTCTTCGGGTCGAAGGCATCGGGGTCCTTGGCCAGGTATTCCTTGACGCCCTTGCTGAATGCAATGCGCAGGTCGGTGGCGTAGTTGACCTTGCACATACCGCGTGCAACGCACTCACGGACAGCGTCATCCGGCACGCCGGAGGTGCCGTGCAGCACCAGAGGAACGGAGACGACCTTGCGGATCTCGCTCAGGCGCTCCATGTCCAGCTTAGGGATTCCCTTGTACACGCCGTGTGCAGTGCCGATGGCCACAGCCAGAGAATCGACACCGGTGCGCTCTGCGAACTCAGCAGCTTCAGAAGGAACGGTGTAGCCGTTGCCGTTGCCGCCGTCCAGGTCGTCTTCCTTGCCGCCGACTTTGCCCAGCTCAGCTTCCACCGGGATGCCGGCTGCATGGCAGGCGCGGACGACAGACTTGGTGATCTCGATGTTCTCTTCGAACACATGGTGAGAACCATCGATCATGACGGAGGTGTAGCCTGCACGGAATGCCTGCATGGCCAGCTCGTAGCTGCTGCCGTGGTCCAGATGCATCACAACGGGGACGCTGGCCTCAGAAGCGGCAGCGGCCACCATGGCATGGAACATGGCAGGGGAAGCGTACTTCAGGGTGCCCGGAGTGGTCTGGACGATGACGGGAGCGCGCAGCTCCTCGGCAGCGGCGATGATGGCCTGCACCATCTCCATGTTTTCAGCATTGAATGCGCCGATGGCGTAATGGTTCTTCTGCGCGTCGAGCATCAGTTCTTTGGTCGTAACTAAAGACATAGTAAAACCTCCTGAAACCTTACCTTTTATCAATCACCCTCAGAAACTGCTTCCAGAAGCAGGACACACCGTCCGGTACGCCTCGCCTGTCAGAAACAGCTCCTTAATGTTAAGGGTTTAACGATTCACCTTTATTATAGATAGTCTTGTCTAATTTGGCAAGAGCAAAAAACGGTAAAGGGTTTGTCATTTGCGGTTGAAAAGGGGATCAGAGGGCACTCTGGCAGTTCTGCTTGACAAATTCGCTGGGGGACATGTGGTACTTCATATTAAAAGACTTGGAGAAATAGTGGATGGAGCTGTAACCCAGCCGCAGCGAGATCTCGCTGATGGTGTAGCGGTTTTCAAGCAGCATCTGACAGCTCCGTTCCAGCTTTTTGTCGTTGATATATTTTTTGGGGGATTGGTCCACCGAGTTCTTGAACAGCAGCTGCAGAGCGGAGCGGGAGAGCGAAAAATGTTCGCAGATCTCCGGGATGGTGAGGGGGTCGTAGATGTTGTCATCGATATAGGCGATGATGCGGTCGAACAGCTCATCCATCGCACTCTGGTGGGCGGTGCTGCTGCCCTGAGTCATGGGGGAGGCGTAGGTGCCCTGCAGAAGCCGGATGACCGTTTCGGTCAGCAGGCAGAGCATGAGGCTGTTCATATAAGGAACGCCGGTGGTACTCTCCCGGACGAATGCCTTTAATAAGGTATTGATCTTCTGGTCGTAGTGGAACACCCGGTTGATGAGGGCATCGTACCAGACATCCCGCTCCACAGGGGTCAGGTTGCGCATATCGAAGAGGATGGTCATATAGGATGCACCGTGATCCTCGTCGGTATACTGGGTGTGGAACTGCCCGGGGCCGTAGATCATCAGGTCTTTTTCCTTGAGCTGGTAGAGCACACCGTCCACTTCGGTCTCAAGCTCACCGGTGTCCACATAGGTCAGTTCAAAGAAATCGTGCCGCTCACCGTTGAAGCAGTAGTTCGCAGTGCGGATGCGGTAGTAGTAGCCCAGAATTTTCTGGATCTCGATGCGGGGAAGGACAGCCAGAAATTCATATTGAGAGGGAAAATCGGTGACGTGAAGAGAGTAACTGCTGTCGGCAAAGAGATCGTATTCCAGTTTCTGCGTCGTGGACACCACGGCAAAATAGACGTTCGGCTTGATGTGGATGAGCCGGTTCATGGCGAACTCCTCCACATCGGCGGTCTCAGCCGTGTGGGATACCAGAAGCACACCGATGCCGTCCTTTACCTGAAGGTAGGTGTCGCAGTTAAAACAATAAAATTGCGAGACGTAGCGGCGGGTGGTGGCGGTCATGGTCTGGTGGATGAGCTCCGGATGTTCGTATTCTATGGGCTGGTGATAGACAGAACCGTAATCCAGAAAACTGTCGTTGGAAGTTTCGCGTTGCATTTAAACCCCTCCTTCCTGAGAAGTATAACATTTTTTGGGCAGATTTACTAGTCTTATTTCGACTTTTTTGGTAGATTGTAATGAGAAGCACTGAATTTAACCGATTTTTAGAAACAGTTTGTTAAAAAATATAAAGACATTTGTTCAAATATGGCCTATAATGTAGGTACTCTGAATTGGAAACTCAGACAAAAAACTCAAGGAGGATTTGAGAATGCCGAACATTGTTCTTACGCGAATCGACAATCGTCTGGTTCATGGTCAGGTGGCAACGCAGTGGTGCGGCTCCATCGGTGCAAACCTTATTCTGGTGGCCAATGACGAAGTGGCTGGCAACAGCCTGCGTCAGGGCCTGATGAATATGGCTGCTCCGGCCTACGCAGCAATGCGCTACTGGACCATCCAGAAGACGATCGACACCATCCACAAGGCCAGCGCCAAGCAGCTGATCTTCATCGTCTGCGAGAACCCGCAGGATGTCGTCAAGCTGGTGGAGGGTGGCGTTCCCATCAAGAAAGTCAACATTGGCAACATGCACATGGCGGAAGGCAAACGCCAGGTGGCAGGCTCTGTTGCAGTTGACGACGCTGATGTGGCCGCATTCAAGCGGCTGCAGGAGCTTGGTGTGGAGCTGGAGATCCGCCGCGTTCCTACCGAACACGCTGAAAACATCGAAAAGCTGTTCAAGTAAAGCTTCTGGGTGCTTTCAAAAATACTTGAAAAAGGAGTATTTATTATGGGCTTTAGTGCACTTCAGATCATTCTGGTCTTTGTGTGGGTGTTCATCGTCGCCATCGACCAGTTTGATTTACTGGAATCCCTGTACCAGCCTATCGTTTCCGGTGCTGTCATCGGTGCGATCCTGGGCGACCTCCCCACTGGCCTGATCGTCGGCGGTACCTACCAGCTGATGACCATCGGCAACATGCCTGTCGGCGGCGCTCAGCCGCCAAACGCAGTCATCGGCGGCGTCATGGCTACCGTGTTTGCGATCTCCTCTCATCTGGATACCACCGCTGCTGTCGGTCTGGCAGTTCCTTTTGCTCTGATCGGCCAGTACATGGTCACCTTCCTGTTCACCGCTATGTCCCCCATGATGTCCGCTGCCGACAAGATGGCTGAGAAGGGCGACACCAAGGGCATCGTTCGTCTGAACTATCTGGCAATGGCTCTGCTGGGCGTGCTGTTCGCCATCGTCTGCACCCTCGGTATGCTGGGCGGCTCCGCAATGGGCACTACCCTGAGCAATCTGGCCGAGAAATACGCATGGATCATGGCTGGTCTGGGCGCTGCTGGCGGTATGATGCGTTTCGTCGGCTTCGCAACCCTGCTGCGCATCATGCTCTCCAACGAGTTCTGGGGCATCTACTTTGCTGGTTTCGCTCTGGCAACCATCATCGGCTACATCCCCGAGCTGTCCGGTTCTGCTCTGCTGCTGATCGCATTCGTTGGTGTTGCGATCGCTCTGTATGACTACCAGACTCGCGTTGCTATCAAGCAGGCTGCTGGTTCTGGTTTTGCTGCGAATGGAGGCGACGACGAAGATGGCATCTAATGCAACTCATTACAACAATCTGACTCCCGCGCAGCCTTTGGATAAGGCTACGCTGAACAAGATGGTGTTCCGCTCCCTGAATCTGCAGGCATCTTTCAACTACGAGCGTATGCAGGCTGCCGGCTGGCTGTACTGCATTCTGCCCGGCCTGGAGAAGATCCACGCCGACAACGAGGATGACCTGAAGCTCTCCATGGAGCACAACCTGGAGTTCTTCAACACCCATCCGTTCCTGGTCACCTTCGTCATGGGCATCATCCTCTCTCTGGAGCAGCAGAAGGCTGACATCGACACCATCCGTGCCGTGCGTGTCGCTGCTATGGGCCCCCTGGGCGGCATCGGCGACGCTATCTTCTGGTTCACTCTGGTTCCCATCACCGCAGGTATCACCTCGAATATGGCCATCAACGGTTCGCTGGCTGGCCCCATCCTGTTCCTGCTGATCTTCAACATCGTGCAGTTTGCATGCCGCTTCTTTCTGATGTACTGGTCTTATAACCTGGGCACCAAGGCAATCGACATCCTGACTGCAAACGCTAAGGAGTTCACTCGTGCAGCTTCCATGCTGGGCGTCTTCATCGTTGGTGCTCTGACCTCCAACTACGGCGGCACCACCATTGCTACCGTCATTGAGAACGGCGACAGCCCCATCGTGATCCAGAGCATTCTGGACGGCGTCCTGCCCAAGCTGATTCCCCTGGCACTGACTCTGGGCCTGTACTTCCTGATGAAAAAGAAGAACTGGAAGCCCGTCACCTGCATCGCTCTGCTGCTGGTCATCGGTCTGGTCGGCGCATTCTTCGGCATCTTCGCTTAATGCCTGAGTTTTAAGCTGGAATTACAATGCACGCAGTACTTCTTGATTTTAACGGGACGATGTTCTTTGATACCCGCTTTCACATGGAAGCGTGGTCAGAGATATATCGTGAACTGCACCCCGAAGATACAAAGCCTCTTACCCCGGCACAGATTTGCGGTCCGTGCAATGATGTCATCCTGAAGAATATGGCTCCGTGGCTCACGGCTGAGCAGCGGCAGCAGTATTCGGAGCGGAAAGAGGAACTGTACCGTGAGGCGTGCAGGCAGGATCCCGCAAGTTTACACCTCGTAGCAGGTGCTGAAGAGTTGATGCGCGGCTTGCAGAAGCGCGGCATCCCGTTTGCGCTGGCGAGTGCTTCCATAAAGGCAAATGTTGATTTCTACTTTGACTCGTTTCCGATCGGTCAGTGGTTGAAACAGCAGGACGTCGTATACGACGACGGAAGCTATGCCGACAAAGGCGAGATGCATCTGGAAGCTGCACGGCGGCTGGGAGTTCCGTTTTCTGAATGTCTGGTCATCGAGGACAGCGTTACAGCCATCACTCTGGCGAAGCGAAACGGCGCAGGCCGTATCGTAGCCGTCGGAGAGAAGGCGGACGGGTCTGAGCTGCTCCGGCTGGGTGCGGATCACTACATCCACAACTTTACAGAATTTGATTACAGTTGGCTGGAAAACTGAGATCTTTCCCATGAGTTTCCACTTCCACAGTTGATAAAAGGCGGCTTCGATTTCTCGAAGCCGCCTTTTTCGTGCTGTCTGCACAAGAAGATCAAATACGAGGTGTTGTTATAGCGATCCGACTTTTTAATACAGCATCAACGTTGAATTGCATATCACAAACAGGTCGTTTCGATGCTGTGATGATTTTTTTTTGACTTGCGATAAAGTGCTGTTACAGGTATCTGCCGGTGATGCTGTTCGGATTCGCTTTGATGTCCTCCGGTGTTCCGGTCGCTACGATCTGACCGCCGGCATCGCCGCCGCCCGGTCCCATATCGATGACGTAATCAGCGTTCCGTATCACATCGAGGTCGTGCTCAATGACGATGACTGTCGCGCCGTTGTCCAGAAGCGCCTGAAAAACGCCGAGGAGCACCCGCACGTCCAGCGGGTGCAGGCCGATGGAAGGCTCATCGAACACAAAAACAGAGTCAGTCTGGGTTCTGCCGATTTCGCTGGCCAGTTTCAGACGCTGGGCCTCGCCGCCGGACAGACTGGGTGTTTCCTCTCCGAGGGTCAGATAGCCGAGGCCGAGCTGCCGGAGGATCTCCAGCTTCTGCCGGACGGTCTTCCGGTTCCGGCAGAACTCGATGGCAGAGTTCACATCCATGTCCATGAGCTCCGGCAGGGAAGCCGACCGGCCCTCTTTATTGGTCAGCTTCACATCATAGGCCGCTTTTGCGTAGCGGGAGCCGCGGCAGTCCGGGCAGGGAATGTTGACGTCCGGAAGAAACTGTACATCAAGGCTCACGATGCCGGTGCCGTCACAGCCGGGACAGCGCAGGGAACCGGTGTTGTAAGAAAAATCACTGGCCTTATAGCCCTTTTCTTTGGCGTCGTCCGATTTGGCGTACAGCTTCCGCAGCTCATCGTGGACGCCCGCATAGGTGGCGACTGTAGAGCGGACATTGATGCCGATGGGAGTGGCATCGATAAGCTTGACGTGCTGGATGCCCTCCGCAGAGACGGAGCGGATGTGAGCCGGAAGAGCGCTGCCCGCGATGGAGGCTTCCAGCCCGGGGACAAGGCTCTCCAGCACCATGGTGGTCTTGCCGGACCCGGATACACCGGTAACGACGGTAAGACGTCCCTTTGGAATGTCCACTTCAAGGGGCTTCACGGTGTGGATCTGAGAGGTAGACAGATGGAGCCTGCCGTTCCGGAACAGCGCTTCTTTTTCGATGCGCGGACGCAGTTTTGTCTCTGCTCTGCCGGAAAGGAACGGCCCGATTTGAGAGGCCGGGTCATCTTCGATGGCGGGGATGGTCCCCTGGGCAATGACGTGGCCGCCCTTTGCGCCTGCTTCCGGGCCCATCTCAATGACCCAGTCGGCTTCTTTCAGGATCTGCGTGTCGTGGTCAACAAGGATCACGGAATTGCCGTCGGCCACAAGGTCGTGCATCACGCCGGTAAGGCCCACGATGTTGGAGGGGTGCAGGCCGATGGAAGGTTCGTCCAGCACATAGAGGACGCCGGTGGTCCGGTTGCGGACGGCACGGGCAAGCTGCATCCGCTGGCGTTCGCCGGTGGAAAGGGTAGAGGCCGAACGGTCAAGGGTCAGATAGCCCAGTCCCAGGTCCATCAGGCGCTTAGCCGTGCTTTCAAATGCGGCACAGATGCTCTCTGCCATGGGACGCATCTCTTCCGGAAGACTCCCCGGCACGCCCTGCACCCACTCCACCAGCTGAGACAGCGTCATGGTGCAGGCTTCGTCCAGCGAAATGCCCCGCAGTCTGGGAGCCCGGGCTGCGGCAGACAGGCGGGTGCCGTGGCATTCCGGGCATACATCCTCTTTCAGGAATTTCTCCACCCGCTTCATGCCCTTCTCGTCCTTGACCTTGGCGAGAGCATTCTCCACGGTGTAAACGGCGTTGAAATAGGTGAAGTCCAGTTCTCCCGCCTGATTGGAGCCCTTGGCGTGGTAGAAAATATGCTTTTTCTCCGCAGGGCCGTGATAGACGATCTCCTTTTCCTGCGCAGTCAGGTCCCGGAAGGGGACATTGGTGCGGACGCCCATCTCCCGGCATACATCGGTCATCAGCGACCACATCAGACTGTTCCAGGGCGCAACAGCACCCTCATCGATGGTGAGGGAGTCGTCTGGCACCAGCGCGGCCATATCTACGGTGCGGACGCTGCCGGTGCCGCTGCATCGGGGACAGGCTCCCTGGGAGTTGAAGGCAAGCTCTTCCGCAGAGGGCGCATAAAAGTGGGCACCGCATTCCGGGCAGACCAGCTCTTTTCCCGCAGCCACCAGTAGGGAGGGCTTCAGATAATGTCCGTTGGGGCAGCGGTGGCTGGCGAGACGGGAGTACATGAGCCGCAGACTATTCAGAAGCTCGGTCCCCGTTCCGAAGGTGCTGCGGATGCCGGGCACGCCGGGTCGCTGATGAAGGGCCAGTGCAGCAGGAACGTATAAGACCTCGTCCACGCTGGCCTTTGCAGCCTGGGTCATCCGGCGGCGGGTATAGGTGGAGAGTGCTTCCAGATAACGGCGGGAGCCTTCTGCATACAATACGCCAAGTGCCAGCGAGGATTTTCCGGAACCGGATACGCCTGCGATGCCGACGATCTTTCCGAGAGGAACATCGACGTCAATATTTTTCAGATTGTGGACTTTCGCCCCGCGAATGAGCATTTTATCGATCATGACAGTAGCTCCTGTTGTTTTATGGGTGATTTTGATTCGAATTTATGATACCATGCCGGAACTGCAGCTGCAATAGGAACGTGGTGAGAGGGCACCGGAAAGCAATTTCTACCGATGCAGCCAAAATTTCGTCTGGCGCTTGAATCGGAAAAGAGTTATAATAACCATAACTGTGATAAGAACATCCACGGAGGTTTCGGCTGCCGGAAAGCAGGCGGGCAGGAAGATGCATGAGAATAAAAGAAAACCGAGAGAAGATCCTTGTGGCAAGGTGGTGAGAACAATGGAAGGCATTTCTGAAAAAAAGACAGACAGGAAAGAGGCGTTCGGGATCTCGGACATCATCAATATCCTGGGAAGCGATTTCAGCAATATTTATCTGGTGGACCGAGAGGACCGGAGTGTTGAGGTCTACCGCTACGAGAACGAAGTGGGCATCAAGGAAGACCTACACAAAAAGCAGCCCTATAAATCTGCCATGCAGACCTACATCGAAGTCAATGTGTGTCCGGAAGATAAAAAGAAGATGCTGGCGGCAATGGACCTGCAGCATGTCTGTGCACAGCTCCGGCAGGTGCCGCAGTTTACCGTGCACTATCGGGTCAAACGGGATGGCGCATTGCTGTACTACTACATGAAGTGCGCCCGGATCGGGGATGCGGAGAATTTTCAGCAGATCGTGTTTGCTTTTGCCAGCGAAGACACCGATGTGAGACGGAGCGAGCTGGAAAAAATCGTACATTCCGATATTGCCGGCGGGAAACGAAAGATCCTGGTCATAGAGGATAACCTTTTGGATCGGGAAATGCTGTGCACGATCCTGAAGGATAAGTATGAGATCCTCACGGCTGAAAACGGAGAGATCGGGTTCGAACTGCTGGAACAGCATTACAAGGAGCTGTCTGTTGTCCTGCTGGATATGCAGATGCCTGTCTGCAACGGCACGGAGTTTCTGATGCGAGTGCAGGAGGATAATCAGCTGTCGGTGGTCCCGATCATCGTCATCACCGCCAGCGAAGACACAGGCGCAGAGCTGAACTGCCTGAACCTGGGGGCCAGCGATTTCATCAAGAAACCGTACAATGCGGACATCGTCCGCGGAAGAGTCGGCAACGTGATTCGGCTGAAAGAGTCGGCCTTGACGCTTGCAGCGGTGGAACACGATGAACTGACCGGGCTTTACACCGAACAGGCGTTCCTGCACTATGCGAAGACAATCCTGAAGTTCAAGCCGGACACTCCCATGCGGATGGTCGTAGCCAAAATCAAGGATTTCCAGCTGCTGCAGAACATTTACGGAACCAGAAAGGCAGATGAGATGCTCTGCTGCGTGGCATCCGTCTACAGCAACGCAACAAAGCAGGGATTGGTTGCCCGAAAGGAAAGCGCTGCGTTTGTGGGACTGTTCTGGGGCGACGATAGGGAGTTTCAGCAAAAGCTGAAAGATGCCATCCGCCAGATGGCAGAGCGTTCGCCCATCAAGGGGTGGAAGGTGAAGTACGGTGTCTATGAGAACATCGATAAGAGCCTTCCGATCGCCACCATCTGTGATTATGCCCAGATGGCCGAAGAATCCATCGTGGATAATTATGATTGTGATGTAGCCTACTACACCGAAGAGATGGCGCACAAACGGATCTACGACCAGATGATGGAAAACGACTTTGAGGCCGCACTGGAAGGGCAGGAGTTCGTTGTTTACTACCAGCCGAAGGTTGAGATCGCGACCGAGAAAGTAGTCGGCGCAGAAGCTCTCGTCCGGTGGAAAAAGGACGAAAAATCCATGATCTCCCCGGCGGACTTCATTCCCCTTTTTGAAAAAGACGGGCTCATCGTCAAGCTGGATGAATACGTGTTCCGCAAGGTATGCGCATTCCAGAGAAAAAAGATGGAAGAAGGAGCGGAGCTCCTTCCCATCTCGGTCAACCTCTCCCGCTCCAGCATTCTCCATCAGGATGTTGCTCAGCGGTATATCCAGATCGTCCGGGAAAACGGCATTCCCTACTCCTGCGTTCCCATTGAACTGACCGAATCGGCAGCGATTTATAACAACCGAATCAAGACGACCACCGGCCAGCTGACGGATGCAGGATTCGTCCTGCACATCGATGATTTTGGCGCAGGGTATTCTTCTCTGATCTGTCTGAACCAGTTTCCGTTCAGTACGCTCAAAATCGATAAAAGCCTCATCGATGATGTCTGCCAGCGCAAAGGAAAGACACTGGTCGAACAGGTCATCACCCTTTCCAAGCTGTTGGACATGAAGGTAGTCGCTGAGGGTGTGGAGACCAGGCAGCAGCTGGATGTCGTCAAAGCCTTGAAATGCGATGCCGTGCAGGGCTTCTATTATGCAAAGCCAATGCCGGAAAAAGAATTTCTGGAATATATAAGGAATAAGTGATACAGGCCACCAGTCGGACAGCGACTGGTGGCTTTTTGTTTGCTTCCGGAGAAAAAGAGACTTATTGGTGTTTGTTTCCGATTGCGGCGGTTGGCTCTTTCATCGTACAAGACTCCGTTGACGGTTCGGAAGGTCTGGTGCGAAAAGAAATTGAAAGGTGTTTTGTGGGGCTTCATTAGCTGGAACCGAAAATTCTGCTAATGGCATTAGCTGGCTAATTTTGGCGTTAGGTTCAAAATGAAAAATGCGAAGATCGTTTTTTACATGGAAAAATGACCTTCGCATTTTCTTAAAATGGCGTCCCCGCCCGGGTTCGAACCGGGGGCCTCAGGCTTAGGAGGCTTGCGCTCTATCCGGCTGAGCTACGGAGACAGGCAATATAGATATGATACCGCAAATGAAAGATAAAATCAAGTTGAACCGGAGAGAAAAAAGGTGTATTCTATAAAGAGACGTTTTTGCGGATGTGATATTGCGTGAAAATAATAGAATGATCTGCCTTTCCGGCGGCTGGCCGGGGGAGGCCCGGGAGGTTGCAATGGGAAAAATAAAGATCAAAAAATGGGCGAGCCGCCGCCCGAACAAGGGCTGGCTGGCAGGAAGCAGTGCGACACAGATCATCTGCGGCAGTTTTCTGCTCATCATCGCGGCAGGCACGCTGCTGCTCACCCTGCCCATTTCCAGCAGGACGGGCCGACTGGGCGTCATCGATGCCATGTTTACGGCCACCAGCGCTACCTGTGTGACGGGGCTCATCGTGCGAGACACCTGGACGCAGTTCTCCATGTTCGGACAGGTGGTCATCCTGATGCTCATCCAGATCGGCGGCCTTGGCCTTGTCACCCTGACCAGCTTTTTCGCCCTTGCGGCCCGACGGCGGATGGGCTTCCGTGACCTGCGGCTTCTGGGTGAAAGCGTTTCGGCAGAAGGTCTTGCCAAGGCCACCGAGGTGCTGAAGATCGTCATAAAGCTGGCTGCGGCCTTTGAAGGTGTTGGCATCCTGCTGCTGATGTTTGCCTTTGTGCCGCAGTTTGGCCCCGAGGGCGTGTGGGTCAGCATCTTCACGGCCATTTCGGCGTTCTGCAATGCGGGCTTCGACCTGTTCGGCCGGTTCGGGGCTTATTCTTCGCTGGTGCCATATGTGGATAACTACTATGTGCAGGCGGTCATCATGTTCATGATCATTGCAGGCGGTTTGGGCTTCATGGTCTGGGTGGAGCTGGCAGAATATCACAAAAAGAGAAAGCTCTCCCTCCATGCGCAGGTGGTGCTGAGATTCTCGGTCATCTTCTGGCTGGGCGGTGCGGCCCTGCTGGCTCTGCTGGAGTGGTCGAACCCCGACACCATGGGAGGGCTGTCCGTTCCGGGCAAGCTGATGGCGGCACTGTTCCAGTCGGTGTCTACCCGAACTGCGGGCATGAACACCATCGACCTTGCGGCCTGCAGCCCCATCAGCAAGCTGCTGATGAGCGTGCTGCAATTCATCGGTGCGGCACCCGGTTCGACTGGCGGCGGCGTCAAGGTGACGACGTTCGCCGTGCTCATCCTGACCATCCGCAGCGTGGCGCAGGGCCGGGATGACTGCGTGATCGCAGACCATCACATTGAGTCTAAGACCGTCTACCGCGCCCTGACCATCATCGTGCTGGGTGCTGTGGCGGTGCTGGGCTCTGCCGTTGTGGTCTACTACAACACGGCCGAGACGGTGCCGGTCATCGACGCTATCTTCGAGTCCTGCTCTGCATTCGGCACAGTGGGCCTGTCCGTGGGTGTTACGGCCCAGCTGAAAGATCCGGCCAAGCTGCTCTATATGCTGTGCATGTTCATGGGCCGTGTCGGCCCGGTGTCGCTGGCCATCAGTCTGACGGCCAAACCCGACGACAACAAGCGCAAGGTGCTGCCGGTGGGCCACATCAACGTAGGCTAAACAAAAAGAACGGGCATTCCGCTTGTCCCAGAGGACAGGCCGAGCGCCCGTTCTTTTTGTGTTTTTACAGGTTGTCCAGTTCAGACTGAAGCTTTGCCAGAGAATCCCGGATGGGCAGATGTTGGGGGCAGACGGACTCGCATTTGCCGCAGCGGACGCAGTGGCTGGCCTTCTCGGCGTCGGGGAAACGTGCTTCCCACTGCTGGCGGATGGCATCCTTCTGCCCGAACATCCCCAGCTTGTTCCAGATGCTGAAATTGTCCGGGATGTCCACTCCCATGGGGCAGGGCATACAGTAACGGCAGCCGGTGCAGCCGATTTTGATGCGGCTGCGCAGGATGGCGGCGGTCTTCCGGATGGCCGTATTTTCGGCCTTGCTCATGGGGCGGAACTGCCCGAAGGTGGCAAGGTTGTCGGTAAGCTGGTCTTCAGCGCTCATGCCGGAAAGCACCACATGGACATTTTTGTGGCTGGCGACCCAGCGCAGCGCCCAGGAAGCCGCGCTGGCCTTGGGGTCTAACGCAGTCAGAGGAGCGGCTGCGTCTGCGGGCAGCTGAGCCAGTGTGCCGCCCTTGACCGGCTCCATGATAATGAGGGGAATGTTGAGCTCTTCCGTCAGGGCATAGCCGCGGTCGCCTGCAATCTCTTCGGCCCGGTCGTCGGTGTCGAGATAGTTGTATTGCAGCTGACAGAAATCCCAGGGCTGGTCCCGCAGGATGTGCTCAAAACCGGCAGCATTGTCGTGGCAGGAAAAACCAAAGTTCCGGATGCGCCCGGCGGCTTTCTGTTCCCAGAGCCAGTCTACGATGCCCATTTCTTTGGCGGCATCATAACGGGCCTTGTGCAGGGAGTGGAGAAGGTAGAAATCAATGTAGTCCACGCCCAGCCGTTCGAACTGCTGCGCAAAGATGCTCTTGGCATCCTCGAGGCTCTTGCAGTTCCAGAGAGGGAGTTTGGTGGCAAGATAAAATCTCTCCCGGGGCCATTTGGCGATGACCCGGCCCACGAAGGGCTCACTCTCGCCGTTATGGTAGGGAAAAGCGGTGTCAAAATAGTTGACACCCGCATCCCGGGCCGTATTCAGCAGCTTTTCGGCCCGCGTCTCATCGATGCGGCCATCCGGCAGGGTGGGAAAGCGCATACACCCGTAGCCCAGCAGCGAGGTGCGGAAACTGTGGTCGGTCTGGTTCCAGATTCGGTACTCCATAGCATCATCCGGCGGGTCCTGCCCGCCGCTCCTTTGTCTGAAAAGCTGTTTTTGTAAGCAGTGTGCAATGCTTATGAAAACGGCTTCTATCTGCAAGTCAAAAAAATAGTGCAGCGTCGAAACGGCATCATTGCAATCTGCAATGCAACGATGCTGCTGTTGCATTAAAAAGTATAGCAGGAAATACGGCGTCAGACAAGACGAACACCCCGGCTGCAAAAGACCGGTGTAGGTTTGTCAATGATGTGTTACACAGAGGAAGCAGAAGCTTGATTCCTATAT
>ERZ808240.2368-NODE-2368-length-20806-cov-8.839815_pt1 | contig 20806 bp, 16 predicted proteins | sample MGYA00521084_ERZ808240 | MGnify/ENA primary metagenome ERZ808240 (study PRJEB31516, sample SAMN03275571) | gut metagenome | biome: mammalia-associated habitat; material: feces | host: Papio cynocephalus | place: Kenya | collected 2012-08-06 ...
GTGCGCCGCGACCCGATGGCGATGCTGCCGTTCTGCGGCTACCACATGGGCGACTACTGGCAGCACTGGCTCGACATGGGCAAGAAGATCCCCAAGCCGCCGAAGATCTTCAACGTCAACTGGTTCCGCACCGACGAGGACGGCAACTTCGCCTGGCCCGGCTTTGGCGACAATATGCGCGTGCTGCAGTGGATCATCTCGCGCGCCGACGATGAGATCGGCGCGGCGGAGACCGCGCTCGGCTACGAGCCCAACACCCACGATATCGACATGGAGGGCCTTGAAATGTCGATGTACGACATGCGCCGCCTGCTCTCGGTCGACCGCGAGCTCTGGCTCCAGGAGTGCGAGGACGCGCGCGAGTATTACGAGAAGATCGGCAAGGTGCCGCCTGAGCTCTACGAAGAGCTCGACGCGCTCGAAATGCGCCTGAACCGCGGCTATAAGGTCAAGCACGAATAAGAAACGCAAAAAGGAACCGCTCGAAGAGCGGTTCCTTTTTGCGTAAATAAAGAGCCTCGCAGAGTTTGCGCCGCGCACGGCGCAGCGAAACCTTCTCAAAAAAGCGGCAAAGCCGCTTTTTTGAAGTTACTTCACCACGCCGAACTGGAAGAGGTAGTCTCTCCACATCGGGTAGTACGCGGCCTTGACGTGGACGCCGTCGCCGGAGTATTCGGGCGTCAGCGCGCCGGTATCATCGTCGAAGACGGGGTTGCAGTCGATGTAAAAGACCGTCTCGTTGTCGGCGAGCTTCTGAAGTTCTGCATTGCGTTCGTCGATGGTGGAGTTCTTGAAGAATGTCGTATCGGACTTTTCCTGCGTCGTGTGGAAAATAGCTTGCAGGAAGATAATCGCGTCCGGCTGGAGCTCGCGCACCTCGTCGAGCAGCACCTTGTACTGCGCGGCCCAGCTTTCCGCCGTGCCGGTGCCGAGCTCATTGATGCCGAGCATCAGGTAAATTTTGCCGTAGTGCTTGCCTTTGAGTGCCTGGGCAAGCGTCTGATGACCGGGGAACTCCGCCTTTTCGACCGCCGACCAGACCGTCAGGCCGTTGTGGCAGAGGTAGTCAGCGTTATTGAGGCCCGCATAGTCCTTGAAGCCGTCCGTGTGCGAGTCGCCGATGAACAGCGCATCGTCAAAGTAGCTCGCATCCACCGTGGTGAACGGGGAGTCTGGCTGCTCCGGCTCGGGTTCCGGTTCCGAGTCAGGCTGCGGTTCGGAATCCGGTACGGGCTCCGGCTCAGGAGCTTTGGGCTCGCTCCACGGGTACACGCCGTCGGCAGCCGCTGTGGCCATCGCCGCGACGGGCGGCGTCGCGGCGTCCAGTTTTTCAAGATAATCCTGATATACGCCGGTGGGGTCGAGCGCGGCGTAGGCGTTGAGCGCCAGCGCGCTGACAAAGCACAGCGGCAGCAGGAAAACGGGACGAGAGGACATGAAAGGTCTCCTTAGAAACGGGAATAGAGAAAGGCGTTGCCCGACGAGGTGGCGATGAAGTACACGCACACCCAGAAGAGCAGAAACAGCGGGAGCTGGACGAGCAGGCTGCCGCGGTGCTTTTCATAAAAGCGGCGCGGCTGCGGCAGGCAGAAGAAAATGGCCAAAAGCAGCAGCCACCAGTAAGATGCGAGCAGCTTGACAGCATCCTGCGGGGAAACGGCGCTGTGTGTGCCGAAAAACGGGAACAGGCGCGAGAAATACGCGCCGACGTCCTTTAAGCGCGTGATGCGGAAGATGACCCACGTCTGCGGGATGACGAAGAGGAGATAGACGTGCGAGAGCACTTTATGCTCCCTGAGAAAATCGCCGATGCCAAATTTTTCGAGCAGAATGAAGCAGAGCAGCACCACGCCCCAGAGGACAAAATTCCAGCTCGCTCCGTGCCAGAGACCCGTGAAGAACCACACGACCGTGAGCGAAAGCACCGTGCGGGCGCTTCCGTTTCGGCTGCCGCCGAGCGGAATGTAGACATAGTCGCGGAACCACGTGCCGAGCGTGATGTGCCAGCGGCGGTAAAACTCGCTCACCGAGCGCGCGGTGTAGGGCAGGTCGAAGTTGCGCGGCACGGGCAGCGCCAGCATCTGCCCGAGGCCCATCGCCATGAGCGAATAGCCGGAAAAGTCGAAGTAGAGCTGCAAACTGTAGCTCACCGCGCCGAGCCATGCGAGCGGCGTCGACAGGTATTCATACCCGATGCGCTCGAGCGACGCCCACAGCGGCGCGAGCTGGTCGGCCAGCAGTACCTTGAAGCACAGGCCGACGACGAAGAGCTCAAAGCCGGAGAATACGTCCTCGCGTGTGACCGTGCGCGCTTTCAGCGCGCCGCGCCATTCGCGCCAGCGCAGGATCGGCCCCATCGTGAGCTGAGGGAACGCGATGGTGAAGGCGGCGTAGTCGATGAGATTTTTCTCCGCTTCCTCGCCGCGATACACGTCGATGAGATACCCCGCGCTCTGGAAGAGGTAGAAGCTGACGCCGAGCGGCAGCGCGAGCTCGACGAGGGAGAACGCCGTCCCCGTCAGTTTGCCCAGATTTTCCAGAATAAATGCGGCGTACTTGAAATACACAAGGCAGAAAAGATCTGCCGCCAGCGCGGCGATGAGAAACACCGTGCGCGCGCGAACCGCTTTTCCCGCCATCGCACGGGCGAGGGCGTAGTGCAGAAGCAGCACGCCGGACAGCAGCAGCGTATCGCGCGCGCCCGCGCCGATGAAGTAGAAGGCAAAGCTGCCCAGCACGAGCACGGCGTTTTTGAAGCGAAAGGGAACTATGTAATAAACCGCGAAAAACAGCGGCAGAAAATAAAAAAGAAACGTAAGGTCGGAAAAGCTCACGGGGAAACTCCTGTCATTATTTGTCAGCGTCTTATTGTACACGTCGGGGCAGTGCGCGGCAATGGAAAAATCAGGAATTCGTCAAGAAACCGCCGGGTAAGCCAAAACGCGAGATTTTGGTTTACATGCGGCGGCAAGCGTGCTACAATCCTAAGACGGCGGCTGCGAAATGCGCAGCGCTTGATGTTTTATGTCAATCGTAAGCGATAAGCCGCCGACTGTCAACCTCAAAAGGGTAACAATTTCGGTTACATTTTGTAACGGAGGACGCTATGGGAAAAGAGACTGTTTTGGCGCTGCTGCTGCGGGAAAAAGGACACTTCGTCTCCGGCGAGGCCGTCAGCGCCGAGCTTGGCATCACGCGCGCGGCGATCTGGAAGAGCATTTCCGCCCTGCGCGCGCAGGGATACGTGATCGACGCCGTCACGGGGCGCGGCTACTGCTTAAAGTCGCTGCCGGATACGCTGACCGAGCAGACCGTGCGCAGCTATTTAGGGCCTGTCGAGACCGTCGGCAAGCGCATCGACTGCTTTGGCTCCATCGACTCGACGAATGCCTATCTAAAGCGCATTGCGCTCGACGGCGCGCCGGACGGCACCGTCGCTGTCGCGGCGGAGCAGACGAGCGGGCGCGGCCGCCGCGGCCGCAGCTTCCAGAGCGCGGCGGGCAAGGGCGTTTACCTGTCGATCCTGCTGCGCCCGCAGATGACGCCGTCGCAGCTCATGCCGCTCACAGGCCTCATCGCTGTCGCGATGAGCCGCGCGGTCGACCGCGTGGCGGGCACGCACTCGCAGATCAAGTGGACGAACGATCTCATCTTAAACGGCAGAAAGCTCTGCGGCATCCTGACCGAGCTGAGCGTCGAGGGTGAGACGGGCGAGCTCCAGTACGTCGTGGCAGGCATCGGCTTCAACGTCAGCCAGCGCGAGGAGGATTTCGACGGCGACGTCTCGAAGATCGCGACGTCCATTCTGCGCGAGACGGGCAGGCTCATCTCGCGCGCGGAGCTGGCCGCGGCGATGATCGAGGAGCTTGACGCGCTCTATGCGGCGCTCAAATCCGGCGACACGGGCGGATACTTAGACGAATACCGCCGCCGCTGCGTTACCATCGGACGCGAGGTGCAGCTTTTGTGGCAGGATACGAAGGAGAAAGTCACGGCGCTTGACGTGGACGAGGAGTTCGGCCTCATCGTGCGCCGCGAAAACGGAACGGTCGAGACCGTCCGCACGGGCGAGGTGTCCGTGCGCGGCCTTTACGGGTATGTGGAGTAAGGAGGAAACATTTTGAAACTACTGTGGGAACTGTTTTTCACCTTTGCCAAGGTCGGCGTGATGACCTTCGGCGGAGGCTACGCCATGCTGCCGATCTTGCAGCGTGAGGTCGTCGAGAACAAGGGCTGGGCGACGGAGGAGGAGCTGGCTGACTGGTTTGCCATCGGCCAGTGTACGCCGGGCGTCATCGCGGTCAACACCGCGACGTTCGCAGGCCGCAAGGTCAAGGGTAACATCGGCGGCATCGTCGCAACGCTCGGCATCGTGTTTCCGAGCATCGTCATCATCTCGCTGCTCGCGGGCGTCATCACGACGTTTGCGGACGTCGCGTGGGTCAAGAACGCCTTTGCGGGCATCCGCGTGTGCGTGTGCGTGCTGATCTTCAACGCAGTGATGAAGCTGTGGAAAAAGTCTGTCATCGACAAGGCGACGCTGGTGATCTATCTGCTCATTCTGGCGGCTTCGCTGTTTCTCGACTGGTCGCCGGTCATCTTCGTGGTGTTCGCGGCGCTGTGCGGCATCGTTTTGCAGGTGAAGCTCAAGAGAGGCGGTGAGCAGGCATGATCTATCTCCAGCTTTTCTGGGAGTTTTTCAAGACGGGCCTTTTCGCCATCGGCGGCGGCATGGCCACGCTCCCGTTCCTTTACGACATGGCCGACAAGACCGGCTGGTTTACCCGCGCGCAGCTCGCGGATATGATTGCGGTCTCCGAGTCCACTCCGGGCCCCATCGGCGTCAACATGGCGACCTACGTGGGCTACCTCACCAAGGGTGTGCCCGGCGCCATCACGGCGACACTTGGCCTCATCACGCCGAGCATCATCATTATCCTGATCGTCGCGGCGTTCTTAGAGGCGTTCCGCACCAGTAAATACGTCAGCGGCACGTTCTACGGTCTGCGTCCCGCGTCCACCGCACTGATCACCTCCGCCGGCCTCATTGTGGTGAAGGAGACGTTCGTGGTCTCCACCGGCTTTTTCTGGCAGGGGCTGATTTTGGCCGCCGTGATCATCGTGCTGACGAATTTTGTCAAACAGACAAAGAAATGGCACCCGATCGTGTTCATCGGACTGTCCGCGCTTGTGGGCGTGGTGTTCCGGTTCGCGGGGGCGTAAGATATTCAAAAAAGAGGGAAGCAGCTGAAAGCTGCTTCCCTCTTTTTTGAGACTGTCGAAAAAGCGGCGTTGCCACTTTTTCGAGAAAATTCGCTGCGCTCTGCGCCTCGGTCGTCCGCTTTAAGCGGACGATTCGACGCTCGCTCCGCGCAAAGTGTTTTTTCTGACGCACATGTCGTCAGAAAAAACGGATTACAATTTATTTGCCGCCTATGGGCGCAAAGTCTGCGGCGCTTTTTCGTGCCTGCGTTAGTCGGCGGAGGCGATGTGGCTGGCGATGCGCTGCATGATCATGTCGAGGGCGACTAAGTTGTGGCCGCCTTCGAGCACGATGATGTCGGCATACTTGCGGCTCGGTTCGACGAACTGCTCGTGCATGGGCTTGACGGTCGTCAAATACTGCGTGATGACGCTCTCGAGCGTGCGGCCGCGGTCGCGCACGTCGCGCAGCGCGCGGCGCAGGATGCGCACGTCGGCGTCGGTCTCGACGAAGATCTTGATATCCAGCATTTCACGCAGCCGCGGGTCCTGAAAAATGAGGATACCCTCGACGATGACGACCTTGCTCGGCCGGATAAGCTCAGTCTCGCTTGTGCGCTGGTGGTCTGCGTAGGAGTAGACGGGGCAGCGGATGGCCCTGCCCGCCTTGAGCTCCTTGAGCTGCTCGACCATCAGGTCCGTTTCAAAGGCGTCGGGGTGGTCGTAGTTCTGCTTGCAGCGCTCTTCAAAGGGCCTGTCCTGATATTTATAATAGCTGTCGTGGTGCACGACGCTGATATCGTCGCCGAAGTGCTGCTTTAAGTGCTCGGTGAGCGTCGTCTTGCCCGAGCCGGTACCGCCCGCAATGCCAATGAAGATGGTGTTCATCGCCAGAACCTCCATGAATCGTTTGTTGTTAAGCCAATTATAGGAAGACTTTGGCGAAAAAGCAAGGCCGCGCGGCGGAATGCGGCAAAAATTTGCGCGTTTCGGTTGACGTGGGACAAAAAAGCAAGTATTATGTAAAGGAACGCGGTGCAGGGTATGTGTCCGCGCGCAGAGACTCTATTTTGACAGAAGAAAGGAGCGTCGGCATGGATCTTCTCAAGTGCCCGCGCTGCGGCGAAGAATATTCCCCCAGCTATCGCAGATGCCCGTTCTGCGAGGAGGGCGACCATCCCCGCAAGATCAAGTACAGCTCCGGCAAATCGGGCGGCGGCCGGCGCGTTTCGGATAAAAAGCAGACGCAGTCCGCCCGCGGCGCAATGGCGGCGGTGCTCGTCGTCGTGCTGCTGCTTCTGAGCTGGTCGCTCTTTGGCGACAAGATCGTCGCCAAACTCACGCCCGCCGACGACGGCAGCAACCCCGGTGTGCAGGACGACGTCAACACGCCTGATGACAGCAATACGAACACGGACGATCCGAACGCGAACAACGGCGACACGACTGACCCGAACAATAGCGACGAGCCGAACGCAAATGATCCCGCGAACGGCGGCGATGCGACGGCCGCCGATTCCGGCACGACCACGACGCCGTCCACCCCGACGGTGGACGCTTCGGCGCTGAGCATCAAGACGAACGTCGGCACGACGCTGCCCAAGGACGCAAACGGCAACTTTGACTGCACGATCAAGTCGAGCGAGACCATCCGCCTGAGCGTTTCCGGCACGGACGCGGCTGCGACCTGGGCGGTGGCGGACGCGAGCGTTCTGTCCATCTCGGCAGACGGCCTGATCACGCCCGCCAAGGCGGGCACCACGACCGTGACGGCCACGGTCGGCGGCGCGGTGCTGACGATTACAGTGCGCATCAAGTAAAGAGAAAAAGAACGACCGAAAGGTCGTTCTTTTTTGTGCAAAAGGAGCGGCTTTTCTTGCAAGGTATGCCGGCCTGTGCTACAATTACCTTGAAAAAGTATTTATTCAGGAGATATCCGTTATGACGACCCGTGAATTCCAGCAGAAAAAGCCGCTTTCCATCCTTTTTTCCTACTTCAAGCCGCACCGCGGCCTGTTCATTTTAGACCTTTTCTGCGCGACGATCGCCGCGCTTGTCGACCTTGCCTTTCCGCTTGTGACGCGCAAGTCGATGTACGACCTTTTGCCCAACCAGCAATACCGCACGTTCTTTATCGTGATGACCATTATGATGGCCGCTTTCACCGTGCGCGCGCTGCTGTACTATGTGATCTCCTATTGGGGACACACGTTCGGCATCCGCGTGGAGGCGGACATCCGCCGCGACCTCTTCATCCACGTGCAGGAGCTGGACGTCAGCTTTTTTGACCACAACCGCACGGGCCAGCTGATGAGCCGCCTCACGAGCGACCTCTTCGAGATCACGGAGCTCGCCCACCACGGGCCGGAGGATCTTTTGATCTCCGCGCTGACGATCACGGGCGCACTCATCGTGATGTTCACGATCGAGTGGCGGCTGGCGCTGGTCGTCGCGTGCATCCTGCCGATCTTTATCGCGGTCATCATGTCGCGCCGCAGCAAGATGAGTGCGGCGTCACGCAACGAAAAGCAGAAGACCGCCGCCATCAACGTCGGCATCGAGTCATCGCTCTCCGGCATCCGCACGGCGCGCGCCTTTGCCAACGAGGAAGAGGAGATCGACAAATTCAACACCGCGAACGAGGAGTTCAAGGTCTCCAAGCGCAGATTCCACCACGAGATGGGCGTGTTCAACGCGACGATGGAATTCTTTATGACGCTGCTCTCCGCCGCCGTCATCACGGTGGGCGGCTATCTCATCATGCGCGGCGAGATGAACTACATCGACCTCATCACGTTCTCGCTCTACATCACGACGTTCATCAACCCCGTGCGAAAGCTCGCGAACTTCTCGGAGATCTTCGCCAAGGGCTTTGCCGGCCTCGAGCGCTTCACGGCGCTCATGCGCGTCGAGCCCGCGCTCAAGGACGCGCCGGATGCAAAGGAGCTCGAACACTGCCGCGGCGAGATCGACGTCGACCACGTGAGCTTTTCTTACGAGGGTGCGGAGAACGAGGGAGTGCTCCATGATGTGAGCGTGCATATAAGACCCGGCGAGATGCTCGCCATCGTAGGCCCTTCCGGCGGCGGCAAGTCGACGCTCTGCCAGCTCATTCCTCGCTTTTACGAGGTGAGCGAGGGTGCGATCCGCATCGACGGGGAGGACGTGCGTTCCCTTACGCAGACGTCGCTCCACCGCGCCATCGGCATCGTGCAGCAGGACGTGTTCCTCTTTGCCGACACGGTGCGCGAAAACATCCGTTATGGCCGTCCAGACGCGACGGACAAGGAGATCGTCGAAGCGGCGAAGCGCGCGGAAATTTACGACGATATCATGGCCATGCCGCAGGGCTTCGACACCTACGTCGGCGAGCGCGGCACGATGCTCTCCGGCGGGCAGAAGCAGCGCGTGTCCATCGCGCGCATCTTCCTCAAAAACCCGCCCATCCTCATTCTGGACGAGGCGACGAGCGCGCTCGACAGCGTGACGGAGGTCAAGATCCAGCACGCCTTCGACGAGCTCGCGCGCGGGCGCACGACGATTGTGATTGCGCACCGCCTTTCGACCATCCGTTCGGCAGACCGCATCCTCGTCATCGAGGATGGCCGCATCGCCGAGCAGGGCAGCCACGAGGCGCTGCTGGCCGAAAACGGCGAGTACGCGTCCCTCTGGCGCACGCAGAACGGGATGGCCTGATGGACAGACGACAGCTTTTGGATCGCGCCGCGCGCAATGGCGGCGAGCGCGTGCTGCTGGCGCACATTTTGGATAAGTGCGAGCAGTGCAGAAACCGCAACATCCCATCCGCGACGGACTTTTTGAGCTCCGCCGAGCAGCGCAGCGCGCAGGACCTGCTGCACGCCGCGGCTTTCCACGGTGGCTACGCCTTCTGCGGCGGATTTGAGCGCGCGGAGCGGCGAATGCTCCTTTTCCTGCCTGACTGGCAGGAGGAGGCCGACGAGAGCGAGTACATAACGACGCTTCGCTGCACGTACCGCAAAGAGGATACGCTGACGCACCGCGACTTTCTGGGTTCGTTGATGGCGCAGGGCGTCACGCGCGAAAAGCTCGGCGATATTCTGGTGTCGGAGGGCTCGTGCGATTTGATCGTCTCGCGCGACATCGCACCGTATTTACTGCAAAACGTGACGAGCGCGGGGCGGGTGAAGCTCTCGGTCAGTGAGATCGAGCTTTCTGAGATCAATGTCCCCGAGCTCAAGGTCAAGGAGATTCGCGACACGGTCTCGACGCTGCGGCTCGACGCCGTGGCGGCCAGCGGCTTTTCGATGAGCCGCGGCAAGGCGCAGGAGCTTATCTCATCGGGCCGCGTGCAGCTCAACCACCGCGAAACGCTCAAGAGCGACGCGCCCGTCGCGCAGGGAGACGTGATCTCCGCCCGCGGCCTCGGCAAGTTCGAGGTCGCCGAGGTCGGCGGCCTGAGCAAAAAAGGAAGAACGGCGTTACTTCTGCGCCGATACTTGTAAGGAGAATCAAACAATGACGATGGATGAAAAGATCGCGCGCATCAACGCGCTGGCGCACAAGGCCAAATCCGAGGGCCTGACGGACGAGGAGAAGGAGGAGCAGGCGCAGCTGCGCCGCGACTACATCGACTCGGTGAAGGCGAATCTCAAATCCCAGCTGAACACGCTCTACGTGCTGGATGAAAAGACAGGCAAAAAGACAAAGATCGTCGACTTTGAGCGCGAGCGCGCCGCGAGAGCGGGCAAGAAAAAGGAGAACAGGTAAATGAGCAAGGATTTTGAATACGATCCCGAGACCGGCTCGTTCCGCTTTGACGAGAGCGGCGGAAAAACGAAGAAAAAGAACGAAGTCGACGTCGGCGGCTGGCTCCTGATCGCGGCGCTGTTCGCCTTCGGCTTGTGGCCCATCGGCCTCATCGCGCTCATCTCCAAGCTCTCGGACAAGCCGAAAAAGGTGAGCTCGCCGCGCAGCGGCGCGCGCACGTCCACGAGCGCGAGTGCATCTTCACGCGGCAAAGTGGAAAAGTCCGTGGTGCAGACGGCGAAAAAAATGAATCGCGCGCCCGAGGTCTCGAATAAATCTGCAAGTATTCTGATGATCGTCGGCGCAGCCATCGCCGCGATCTTTGGCATCGGCTTGATCTCAGAGGTCGGAGAGATCATCGCCTACGGCTGGTACTCCTACATGATGGAGGACATTCTGCCGGAAATCGGCTTCTTTGCCGGCGGCATTACGATGTTCGCCGCCGGCCAGCGCATGAAGCGCCGCAGCGCTCGCGTTGCGCGCTACCTCGCCGTGATGGGCGAACGCAGCTACATCGGTGTGGACGAGCTCTGCGCCGTGACGGGCAAGCGCCGCAGAAAGGTCGAGAACGACCTTGACTACATGGTCGAAAAGGGCCTGCTCGGCACGGGCGCTTACTTGGACAGCGGCCGCGGCATCTTCTTCCGCAGCGCCGACGCCTTTGCCGACTATGCGAACGCGACCGCAAAAAAGGAGAACGTCACGCCGAAAGAGGCGAACGAGGGCTATGCGGGCGCGCTGCGCGCCATCCGCTCGGCCAACGACCGCATCGCCGACCCTGTGCTTTCTGAGAAGATCGACCACCTCGAGACCGTCGCGGGCAAGATATTCCGCGAGGTCGAGGAGCATCCCGAAAAGCAGCAGCAGGCAGCAACGTTCCTCAATTACTATCTGCCCACGACCTTAAAGCTGCTCGACAGCTACGCCAAGTTTGAAGAGGCGGGCATCGAGGGCGAGAACCTCTCCCGTGCGCAGGAGCGCATCGAAGAGACGATGGACGCCCTGATCAAGGGCTTTGACAAGCAGCTCGACGACCTGTACCGCAACGAGGCGATGGACATCGACAGCGATATCCGTGTGATGGAAAACATGCTCCGCCGCGACACGGCGAGCGTGGCGGACGATTTCGGCCTCGGCGGCGCGGCGGTTCAGCGCGCGCCGGACGAGGAATAAGGCGCTGCGCCGCGCTCATACGCTCTATGAGGAGAAAGGACAAGAGGCATGAAACAAACCGGCAGACGATTTGACGCCGCAGCCTTTTACGGCGGCACGAACAGCGAGGCCTACCGCTATCTCGGCGCGCACCGCGCGCGGCGGTCGGGGAAGGACGGCTACGTCTTCCGCACCTGGGCACCGAACGCCGCGCACGTGTCCGTTGTGGGCGATTTCTGCGACTGGAACGGCTACGCCCACCCGATGGAAAGAAACGCGGACGACTTCTGGGAGTGCTTTGTGCCGTCCCTCAAGCGCTACGACACCTACAAGTTCGCCGTGACGGCACAGTCGGGCGAAACGGTCCTCAAGGCCGATCCCTACGCCTTCCACGCCGAGACCCGTCCCGGCACGGCCAGCAAGCTCTACGACCTCGACGGCTACCGCTGGGGAGACGAGACTTGGCGCAAAAGCCGCGCGAAAGCACCCCTTGACCGCTCGCCGCTCAACATTTACGAGGTCCACCTCGGCTCGTGGCGGCGGCGCGCAAACGGTGATTTTTACGACTACCGCACGCTCGCACGCGAGCTGGCGGACTACGTTTTAGAACTTGGCTACAACTGCGTTGAGCTCATGCCCGTCACCGAGTATCCGCTCGACGATTCCTGGGGCTACCAGTGCACCGGCTATTTTGCCGCGACCTCGCGCTACGGTACGCCGAAGGACTTTATGTACTTTGTCGACCGATTGCACCGAAAGGGTATCTCCGTCATTTTAGACTGGGTGCCGTCGCACTTCTGCAAGGACGCGCATGGCCTCATCGACTTTGACGGCACGCCCTGCTACGAGTACGCCGACCCCTTGAAATGCGAGCACGAGGGCTGGGGCACGCGTGTTTTTGACTATGGCCGTGGCGAGGTGAAGAGTTTTCTCCTTTCTTCCGCCGCGTTCTGGCTGCGTGAGTTCCATGTGGACGGCCTGCGCGTGGACGCGGTCGCGTCGATGCTGTACCTCGACTACGGCCGCGAAAACGGCCGCTGGACGCCGAATATCAACGGCGGACACGAGAATTTAGAGGCCATCGACTTCCTGCGCGCGCTCAACGAGACCGCGTTTTCCGTGAATCCGAACGCGCTGATGGTCGCCGAGGAGTCGACCGCGTGGCCGCTCGTCACGCGGCCCGCCAAGGACGGCGGCCTTGGCTTTAACCTCAAGTGGAACATGGGCTGGATGAACGACATGTGCCACTATTTGAAGCTCGACCCCTGGTTCCGCCAGTTCCACCACAAGGACATCACGTTTTCGCTGATGTACGCCTTTTCGGAGAATTTTGTCCTGCCGATCTCGCACGACGAAGTCGTGCACATGAAGGGCTCGCTTCGCGGCAAGATGCCGGGGGACGACTGGCAACAGCTCGCGGGCGTGCGTGCGTTCACGGCATATCTTCTTGCCCATCCGGGGAAAAAGCTCACGTTCATGGGTGCGGAGCTGGGCCAGTGGCACGAGTGGGATTTTGCCTCGCAGCTCGACTGGTATTTGCTCGAAAACAAAGAAAATCAGCAGACCCAGCGGTTTTTCAAGGACATCAACCGCTTTTACCTGTTGCAGAGCCCGCTTTGGGACATCGACTTTTCGTGGGAGGGCTTTGAGTGGCTCGTCGCCGACGACAACCACAACAACATCGTTGTCTTCGTCCGGCGCGACCGGAAGGGCCGCGAGCTCATCGCGGCGGTCAACTTCTCGCCCGTCGGGCGCGCAGATTACCGTTTCGGCGTGCCGCCGAAAAAGACGTACCGCGAGGTGTTCACGACCGACCTTCCCGCATACGGCGGCACGGGTGACTGGTGCAACGAGGGAGCGCTTTTGACCGAGTCCGTTCCCTCGCACGGCAGACCCTGTTCGCTGCGCGTGACCATCCCGCCGCTCGGCGCGGTGTTCTTTGCGGGCGAGGGCGAATGGCAGGAGGAGAAGAAACCGACAAGCGAGCCGTCCGGGCTGTGACCGGACGAGAAGAAACAAGGAGGAGAGAACAATCGTGAAGAAAGAATGTATCGCCATGCTGCTTGCCGGCGGGCAGGGCAGCCGGCTCTATGTGCTCACGGAGAATATGGCGAAGCCCGCCGTGCCGTTTGGCGGCAAGTTCCGCATCATTGACTTTCCGCTCTCGAACTGCGCCAACGCGGGCATCGACACCGTCGGCGTTCTGACGCAGTACCGTCCGCTGGAGCTCAACCGCTACATCGGCTCGGGCCAGCCGTGGGATCTCGACCGCTCGGACGGCGGCGTGCACATCCTGCCGCCGTATCAGAGCGCGGGCGGCGCGTCGTGGTACAAGGGCACGGCCAACGCCATCTTCCAGAACATCGGCTTTGTCGACATGTACGACCCCGAGTACGTTCTCATCCTCTCGGGCGACCACATCTACAAGATGAACTACGCCAAGATGCTCGCCCACCATAAAAAAGCGGGCGCGGACTGCACCATTTCCGTCATGGAGGTGCCCTGGGAGGATGCGCCGCGCTTCGGCATCATGAACGTGGACGAAAACGACACGATCACGGAATTTGAAGAAAAGCCCGCGCACCCCAGGAGCAATCTGGCGTCGATGGGCATTTACGTCTTTACGTGGGAAAAGCTGCGCGAATACCTCATCGAGGACGAGAGCGATGAGGCAAGCAGCAACGACTTCGGCAAAAACATCATCCCCAAGATGCTGCAAAACGGGGAAAAGATGGCGGCGTACCGCTTTTCCGGCTACTGGAAGGACGTCGGAACGCTCGATTCCCTGTGGGACGCGAACATGGATATGCTCGCGACCGGCAGCGGGCTTGATCTACTTGAAAAGGACTGGCCGATCTACGGCCGCTCCGTCTCCGCGCCGCCGGCGTATCTGGGGCAGAACGCGCACGTGGAGCACAGCGTCGTCGCGCGCGGCTGCACAGTCGAGGGCGAGGCGGAGAACTCCGTCCTCTCCGAGCGCTGCACGGTGGAGGAGGGCGCGAGCGTCCAGTATTCCATCCTGATGCCCGGCGCGGTCGTCAAAAAGGACGCGCGTGTCTCTTATGCCATCATCGGCGAGAACGGCGTCGTCGGCGAGCACGCCTTTGTCGGCGCACCGCCCGAGGCGGTGCCGCCGGAGCAGTGGGGCATTACGGTGCTCGGCCCCAGCGCGGCAGTCGCGGATGACTATGTGCTGCCCGCCAACCGGATGCGCAGCGTGGACGGAAAGGAGACGGTACGATGAACGGATTGCACGGCATCATTTTTGCCTATGAAAAAGCGCAGGGTCTTCGCGAACTGACTGAGGAGCGCATGCCCGGCTCCGTGCCGTTCGGCGGGCGCTACCGCGCGGTCGACTTCATGCTCTCCAACATGGAGAGCGCGGGCATCACGGACGTCGGCGTCGTGCTGCACGGCAACTACCAGAGCCTGCTCGACCACATCGGCAGCGGAAAAACGTGGGATATGGCGCGCAAGAACGGCGGTCTCAAGCTGCTGCCGCCCTTTGCCGACGCGCGCAGCTTCGGCGGCGAAAACTTCCGCGGAAAGCTCGAAGCGCTCTCCGGCGTGCGGTCGTACCTACGTGAGATCCGACAGAAGTACGTCGTCCTGTCCGACAGCGACCTCATCATCAATCTCCCGCTCCAGAGTGTGCTGGACGCGCACTTGGAGAGCGGCGCGGATATCACCTGCGTCTGCACCGAGAGCGGACGGTTCGTGGAAAACGCGACGTATTTTACCGTCAACGAAGCGGGCCGCATCACCGAGACGCGCTGCGCGCCGCACAAGGCGAGCGGCTGCCGCAGCTTGGAAATTTACCTTCTGAGCCGCGATCTTCTCATCTCCCTTGTAGACGAGTGCGCCGCGCAGGACAAATACAGCTTCCGCGGTGATGTGCTCTGCGCCATGGGAGGCAGGCTTGACCTGCGCGCCTTTTTGTGGGACGGCTTTGCCGCGCAGCTGCGCACGGTGCAGGAATACTATGAGCGCAGCATGCAGCTTTTGGACCCCGCTGTCCGCGCAGAGCTCTTCTGCGCCGAGCGCCCCATCCTCGCGAAAGAAGATGATGAGGCGGCGTCGTACATCGCGCCCGACTCGCGCTGCGTCAATTCGCTGATCGCCGACGGCTGCCAGATCGAGGGCAGCGTGGAGGGGAGCATCCTCTTCCCGGGCGTCAGGGTCGGCAAGGGGAGCCAGGTCAAAAACTGCATCCTCTTTAAGAATACCACGGTCGAGGACGGCGTGACGCTCGGCTGCGTCATTGCCGACAAGAATGTTCGCATCCGCCGCGGCGGCACGCTGATCGGACACGAGAGCTACCCGCTCGTCGTGAGCAAGGGAAGCGTTGTCTAAAGAAAATCAAACGGGAGAAAGGAGTTTGCGCATGAACATTTTGTATGTGACGAGCGAGGCCGTTCCCTTTTGCAAGACGGGCGGTCTTGCCGACGTGGCCGGCAGCCTTCCGCAGGCGCTCGCCAGGGCGGGCGAGCAGGTCAGCGTCATTCTGCCGCTCTACGAGCGCGTGAAGGACAAGTGGGGCAGCCAGCTCCATTTTGAAAAATGGACATTCGTGCGCCTTGCGTGGCGCAGCGTCTACTGCGGGCTCTTCTCGCTCGAACGCGACGGCGTCACGTGGTACTTTGTCGACAATGAGACGTATTTCCGCCGCAGCGAGCTCTACGGCTATTATGACGACGGTGAGCGCTTCGGCTTTTTCTCCCGCGCGGTGACGGAGCTCTTAAAGTCTCTGCCGCAAAAGCCTGACGTTGTCCACTGCAACGATTGGCAGAGTGCGCTTGTGCCCATCTACATCAAGGACGAGGCCGTGCGCGATGATTTTTACAAGGGGATCCGCACCGTCATCACAGTGCATAATATCGAATATCAGGGCCGCTACGGCAGCCGCACGGTCGAAGACCTGTTCGGTCTGGACCGCGGCTGGTTCGACGGCGGCACGATCGAGTTCGGCGGCGACGTGAACCTTTTAAAGGGCGCGATCGTCACGGCGGACGCCGTGACCGCCGTGAGCCCGACCTACGCGCAGGAGCTCAAGTACGCCTACTTCGCCCACGGGCTGGAAAACGTGATGAGCATGAACGCGCGCAAGCTCCACGGCGTGCTCAACGGCATCGACATGCAGCGCTATGACCCGTCGCACGACAAGAACCTTGCGGCGGTGTACTCGCCCAGCGACCTTGCCGGAAAGAGAACGGACAAGGCGGCGCTCCAGCGCGTGCTGGGGTTGCAGGAACGGCCCGACACGCCCGTCCTTGCGATGGTCTCGCGCCTCGTCTCGCATAAGGGACTGGACCTTGTGTGCGAAACGCTCGATTCGTTCATGGACAAGGACGTGCAGTTCGTCGTGCTCGGCAAGGGCGACGCAAAGTATGAGACGTTCTTTGAGTATGCCAGACAGCGCTACGGCGGGCGCATGGCCGTTTACCTCGGCTATTCCGAAGAGCTTGCCATGCAGATCTACGCGGGCGCAGACTTATTCCTGATGCCCTCGAAGAGCGAGCCGTGCGGCCTCTCGCAGATGATCGCGATGCGCTACGGCGCGGTGCCCATCGTGCGCGAGACCGGCGGATTAAAGGACACCGTCCACGCCTATGAAGCCTGGAACGGGCAGGGCAACGGTTTTACGTTTGCCAACTACAATGCCGGCGACATGTGCCACGTGATCTGCGAGGCCATCGACCTGTACCACAATAACCGCGGCGCTTACGAGACGCTCCAGCGGCGCGGCATGACCGCGGACTTCAGCTGGACGCGCTCGGCGCAGGAATACCGCCGCATTTACGAATCCATCTGCCGATAAAGAAAAGGAAAACGATCTATGACCATTGACTCTGTGAAGAAAATGAAAGACGCGCTGTGCGAAAAGCTCAAGGTCAGCTTTGGCAGCACCGTGGAGGAGGCAAGCGACGCGCAGATGATGCGCGCGAGCGCACTTGTCCTGCGCGATGTGATGGCCGAGCGCAGCGTGGACACCATGCGCGAGACCCGCGAGGAACACCGCCGTCAGGTGCACTACCTGTCGATGGAATTCCTGATGGGCCGCAGCCTGATGAAAAACGCGTTCAACCTGGGCGTTGGCGAGATTCTGACCGAAGCGCTCGACGAGTTGGGCTTCCGTGCAGCGGACATCTTTGAAAGCGAACCCGACGCAGGCCTCGGCAACGGCGGCCTCGGCCGTCTCGCCGCGTGCTACCTCGACTCGATGACCACGCTCGACATTCCCGCCGCGGGCTATTCCATCTGCTATGAGCTCGGCATTTTCCGCCAGCGCATCGTCGACGGCCAGCAGGTCGAGCTGCCGGACAACTGGAAGGACCTCGGCGGCGCGTGGCTGCTGCCAAAGCCGCAGGAGACCGAGACCGTCCGCTTCGGCGGCACGATCCGCCAGTTCTGGGACGACGGGCGGCTGCACGTCGTGCCCGAGGGCGCGACCGAGGTGCTGGCCATCCCCTGCGATATGGAGATCGCGGGCTACGGCACGGATCATGTCAACACGCTGCGCCTCTGGGACGCCAAGTCTCCCGTGCCGCTCGACATGTCGCTCTTTTCGCAGGGCGAGTATCTGCGCGCGCAGGAGCAGCACGCGATGGCCGAGACCATCGCGAAGGTCCTATATCCCGAGGACAACCATCCCGAGGGGAAGAGCCTGCGCTTAAAGCAGCAGTATTTCTTCGTCTCCGCGACCGTGCAGTCCATCGTGCGCAAGCACATTGAGGTCTACGGTACGGCCACGAACTTCCACGAAAAGAACGTCATCCAGATCAACGACACGCACCCCGCGCTCGTCATCCCCGAGCTCATGCGCATTCTGATGGACGATGCGGGCCTCGACTGGGACACGGCGTGGCACATCACAACGCACTCCGTCGCCTACACGAATCACACGGTGCTCTCCGAGGCGCTGGAGCGCTGGCCGCAGGAGCTGATGCAGTCGCTGCTGCCGCGTATCTGGACGATCCTCACCGAGATCGCGCGCCGCTATCAGGAAAAGATCGAAAATTACTACCACGACGAGGCCAAGACGCGCGAAATGGCCATCATCTGGGACGGTCAGGTCCGCATGGCGAACCTGTGCATCGCGGGCGGCATGGCCGTCAACGGCGTGAGCGCCCTGCACTCCGATATCCTGCGAAACGACGTTTTCAAGTATCAGTGCGCGATGGAGCCGGAGAAGTTCAAAAACGTCACCAACGGCATCGACCACCGCCGCTGGCTCGCGCAGATCAACCCGCGGCTCGACGAGCTCGTGCGCGCGCTCGCGGGCGGGGACGAATACCTCCTGCACCCCGAAGCGCTCAAAAAGCTCGAGGCGCACGCGAATGATACCGCGGTGCTGGACCGCCTCGGCGAGATCAAGCGCGCGAACAAGCTGGATTTTGCTGCCTACGTCAAAAAGACGCAGGGCGTCGTGCTCAACACCGACGCGATCTTCGACGTGCAGGTCAAGCGCCTGCACGAGTACAAGCGCCAGCTGCTGAACGCGATGCACATCATCTACCTCTACCAGCAGTTACAGAACGACCCGAACCGCGCCATGCAGCCGCGTGTGTTCCTCTTTGGCGCGAAGGCCGCGCCGGGCTACGCGGTCGCCAAGCGCATCATCCGCCTCATCAACTCCCTTGCTGCCGAGGTCAACGCCGACCCCATCTGCCGCGACAAGCTGCAAGTGGTGTTTTTAGAGAACTACCGCGTGTCGCTCGCCGAGCACCTGATGCCCGCGAGCGAGGTGAGCCAGCAGATCTCCACCGCCGGCAAGGAGGCCAGCGGCACGGGCAACATGAAGTTCATGATGAACGGCGCGCTGACCGTCGGCACGCTCGACGGCGCGAACGTCGAGATGCATGAGAGGCTCGGCGACGAGAACATGTTCCTCTTCGGCCTGCACGCCGACGAGGTCGTGCGCCTCAAGCGCGAGGGCTACGCCCCGCAGAAGCTCTACGCGCGCGACGAGAATCTGCGCGCTGTGATCGACAAGCTCAAGACCGGCTTTTCCGACGGCGTTTCTTACGACGATCTCGCCTCGCGGCTGCTGATGAACGACGAATATATGCTCTTGCAGGACTTTGCGTCCTACTGCGCCGCCGAGCAGCGCATGGCGGACACCTACGCAAAAAGCGAGGACTGGAACCGTATGTCGCTCATCAACATCGCCCGCAGCGGCATCTTCGCCGCCGACCGCGCCGTCGCGCAGTACGCAGACACGATCTGGCATGTACCGCACAAATAAAGATTTCAAACGCGGAGCGGCATAGCCGCCCTGCGTTTGATTTAGGAAGCACTGCGCTCTGTGCCTCGGTTCTCTCGACACTCGCTTCGCGCAAGGTGTTATTTAATGACTACTGAACAAAGGCCCATTTTTGCTTAGACGAGAGGATTGACCGTAAAAACGAAAGTAGTTGCAAAATGGCGCACTGAATCTTGCGGAGATTCAGCACCAGAATGGACATGGCAATCACATGGGCTGCAGTTTCCCGCAGTTTTGCCGTGACAAGTCTCATGCCGCATTTGCGCTTTGCCAGACTGAATCTGCGCTCCACTTCCACACGCTCGCACTCATCCCGATAGTCCTGAGCCTTGTCTCTGGTTTCACCCTTCTTAGGCCGCCCCAGAGCTGGGCCAGAAAGACGGATCCCATGCGCCTTGCAATAGCTGAGATTCTCCCGGTTTCGGTAGATTTTGTCCGCCAGAATCCGGCTTGGATAATGCCCTTCCCGCTCTCGGAACCGCTCTGCCATCTCCCGCAGATTCCCTGCCTCGTTGTAGGCGTCAAAAGAGAAGCATTCCAGCCGTGTCCACCCATCTACAACGCTGATGTCCAGCTTTGCGCCAAACTCCACCGGTTTTCCCGCTTTTCCCCGCACAATGGGACGGACGAATGGCTGGCTCACGCTGACGATTCGGTCAGCTACACTGTGGGTATGGTTATCGTACATGTACTTCTGCTGCTCATAGATGGTACGAATCGTTTCCAGACGCTCCACCTGGCGTGCGGTCAGAGTTTTTCCAAGAGATCGTTTGCCATCAATGGCATCCAGGTCGCGCCGGAGGTAAGTCAACTGCTTTCCAATGGCTTTGCGGGTCATTTTGGCGGTGTGCTTGCGGCATCTTGTGTATTTCAGGTAATCTTTCCGGGCGCGTTTGCGGTAGGTTCGAGGCTTCTTTCCGTCTGCGGGATCGTGAAGAACATCCAGAAGCTTTTCGGCGTTTTCCCTGGCCTCGTTGAGCAGGGAAACGTCCTGGGGATACCGGATATTGGACGGTGCGCAGGTAGCATCCACAATCATAGTGCCGCTGTTTCCGCCAACTCTCGAATGGCCGTCAGAATCATCATCGTTATCCTTGAATCCGGCTTCTTTGACCTGACGCTCCTTTGCGTCCTGCACAATCATCTCATTGATCTCACCCAACACTTCCGGCGTCAACCGCTTGCGGAAGTACACCATCAGAGACGGATCAAAGGGCAGCTTTTCGTCATCATAGCCAGGATACCCGCAGAAATATTGGAGATATGGGTTCTCCTGAATCTGAAGCGCAGTCTCTTCATCGGAATAACCATACTCCGCCTGAATGATACAGGCTCCAAGGGCCAGTCGCAGCGGCTTGGCCACATTGCCTTTGCGGTTGGTAAACAGCGCAGCGTACCGCT
>ERZ808240.2369-NODE-2369-length-20799-cov-3.465629_pt1 | contig 20799 bp, 20 predicted proteins | sample MGYA00521084_ERZ808240 | MGnify/ENA primary metagenome ERZ808240 (study PRJEB31516, sample SAMN03275571) | gut metagenome | biome: mammalia-associated habitat; material: feces | host: Papio cynocephalus | place: Kenya | collected 2012-08-06 ...
ATCTATCGGATTAGAATTGCAAAATCTATCGGATTAGAATATAATAAATCTTGAATATGTGGGAATAATAGTTCCAGAAACATCCTTTAATCATGTGGAGAAAAGTATGAATAAAAGAGATTATAAACCAAGACTGATTGATCGGAAATTAAAAGAATATCTAAACACATTTGGTGCAGTTTGTGTGGAAGGACCGAAGTGGTGTGGAAAAACATGGTCATCGTCTTATCACAGCAATAGTGAAATTATGATTGGTAATCCAGATGGAAATTTTCAGAACCGGCAATTAGCGGAAATGAGTCCAGTATTGGTTTTGGAGGGGGAAAGTCCAAGGCTGATCGACGAGTGGCAGGAAGTTCCGTCTCTGTGGGATGCGGTAAGATACAGGGTAGATCAGAGTGGAAAAAAAGGACAGTTCATTCTCACGGGATCAGCAACACCGAACCATAAAGGCATACTGCATAGTGGAGCTGGGAGGATTGCAAGGCTTAGAATGCGTCCGATGTCATTGTATGAGAGTGGCGGTTCAAGCGGTGATATTTCTTTAGAAAAAATTTGTACAGGGAAAGCACAATCAAAGATAACAGGAGAAGTGGATTTAAGGAAAATTATTGATTTTATTATCCGCGGTGGATGGCCTGCCAATCAGGAAACAACTTTAAAACAGGCAGCGTATCTGCCGGTGGAATATATTAACGCAGTGCTGGATGATGATGTATATCGGATTGATCATGTAAAAAGAGATAAACATAAAATGCAATTGTTATTGCGTTCACTTGCCAGAAATGAAGCAACAACGGTAACAAATAAAAAGTTAAAAAATGATATGAAAGAAATTGACGATGAAGATATTGATATAGAAACAGTTGCAAGTTATCTGGATATTTTTGATAGATTGTTTTTGACGGATAATCAAAAGCCATACGATTCGAAATTACGTTCTTCCGTAAGAGTAAAACAGGCTGAAAAAAGACATTTGTCTGATCCTTCATTAGCGGCGGCACTTTTAAAAGCAACACCGGAAATGTTATTGAATGACCTGAACACCCTGGGATTTTTGTTTGAAGCTCTCTGTGAGAGAGATATGAAAATTTATGCGGAATCGTTCGATGCGGAATTATATCACTATCAGGACTATAATAACAACGAAATGGATGCAGTTATCTCACTGCCGAATGGAGAATGGTGTGGTTTCGAGATAAAACTTGGGGCAAATCAGATTGATGCAGCGGCACAAAATTTAACACGTATCCGCGATGATATAAGAAAAGATGGGGGAAAAGAGCCAGCAGCCTTATGTGTTGTCTGTGGACTTTCCAATGCAGCATATATGCGCCAGGATGGAGTTTATGTAGTACCAATCACGGCATTGAAAGATTAAATTGTTATAGAAAAGCAGGGAGCGCATTGAATTTGAATTACACACAACAGTTACAACGTCTAAATGAATACCAAAAAGCAGCCGTTTTCGATGAGAGCAACGCCTGTCTCGTGAATGCCAATGTTGGCAGTGGTAAGACGACGGTTCTTATCACAAAAGTCATGTATCTGCATCACGAAAAGCAGATTCCATATGAGCAGATGGTCGTTCTGACTTTTACGAATAAGGCTGCGGATGAGATCAAAGAGCGTTTATATTCGCTGGAGCCGGAGATTTCGGAGGAACAGTTGTGGGGCTTTGGAACATTTCACAGTGTGTGTCTTACGATGTTGAAGAAAATGCTTCCGGTGGAAAATTTGGGTTATACCAAAGAATTCATGGTGATGGACCCTGACGAAGAACTTGAGATGGCAGAGCAGTTGATTTTGACTTATCAGCTGAAAATCAAATATAAAAACCGGCTGAAAAAGCGTCTGGAACAAAAAAACAGCAAATATCAGGATGATATCGATAAATTAAAGGCATTACTAAAGGAAGAAAAGAGACGTCAGGATAAAATGACGTTTGACGAGTTGCTGAAAAACACATGTGAATTGGTGAAGATGTCAGAACAGAAGATGAATGACATATCCTGGATCATCGTGGACGAAGTGCAGGACAGCGATGAGAAACAGTTAGAACTCATCGACTGCCTGAAAAAACCACAGACCTGTTTCTTTGCGGTAGGTGATCCGAATCAGGTCATTTACAGCTGGCGTGGAAGTGCTTTCCATATTTTTTATCAGCTAAAGACAAAATATCAGGCAACGGAGCTGACACTTCCGGTGAATTACCGTTCCAACAGTGAAATCCTTGCAGTGGCACGGTGCTTTATGCAGCAGGGAGGCACCTTGCAGGGCGGCAGGGTGAGCGGTGATAAAATTCAGATTCGGAATATGTATGATCCGTTTCAGGAGGCAGACTATCTTGCAGGCAGGATCAGGGAACTGCATGCGTCAGGACTTCCATATCGGGAAATAGCAATCTTTTACCGTTTGCAGAATCAGTCGGAAATTTTTGAACATGTTTTTGAAAAAGAAGGCATTCCATTCGAAGTTTCGTTAAAAAAGACTGTGAAAGACATTCCAGTTCTGGAGTGGCTGATCAGGGTACTGCGTTTTTCTGTCAATCCGAAAGACAAAAGCTCCGGCATAGTGGCACTTGCGGATAAGAAATATGGAGACGGCATGTCGGTGAAGGAAGCGGAGAAAACGATCAATATTCTGAGTGAAAACTTAAAAACACAGACAGACATCTGCAGGCAAATGCTTGGATTTTCGGAAGCTTATGCAGAAAAACAGGATACGACAGCCGAAGACCTCTGGAGTTATTTTTCTCTGGAAAATCATCTCCATCCAACGACAGCTTCGTATGTAGAAGACAGAACCTATGTCATGGACTTTTTGGAGCGCATGATCACCTACCAGAAAGAGCAGCAGAAAAATGTTGTGGAAGGTTTTTCGGAATTTTTAAATATGGCGTCTTTGTATGGAATGAATATTTTGAAAAAAGAGATACATAATGAGAACGATACCGTAAAGCTTATGACACTTCATGCATCCAAAGGGTTAGAATTTTCCCATGTTTTTATTACGGGTGTGAATTATGGGCTGATTCCACTGCAGACCAAAAATTTTGAGGAGGAAGAGGAGGAACAGCGTCTCTTTTTTGTCGGAATCACAAGGGCGAAGGAACATCTGGAACTTTCCTATTACACAAGTCCGGGGCAGTACCGGGCAGCACCCGGGCCGAGCAGATATCTGCGCATGATACCGGGAAATCTGATCGAAGGACAGGAGAAGGACAGAGAATCTTCCGCAACACATTTGCAGGATCTGAAACGCCAGATTCTTGCAGAGCGCGCGAATCAGCAAGAACATAAGAATACAAAAGAATATACAAATCAGTCAGAGCATACAAAACTGCAAGAAGCCAGTAAAATATCAGGGTGTAAAAATCCGTCGGCGAATACAGAAACAAAGAACCTTTCGGTAGGAAATGAAGCTGTAACCACAGAAAAACGCCGCGTCCGTCATCCAAAATACGGCACTGGTTCCGTGGTGAGAGAGGATGACATGATGATCACTATTGACTTTGACGATTATGGGGAAAAAGAACTCATGAAAATGTTCGGCGGAGTTGAAGAAATCTTATAACTATTTCCTGCAAAAGGTAGATTTTTACAGCTTTTGGGACTATACTAAAATAGCTGTGTAAGTTCCGAAAGGACTGTGAAAAAGACATGACAAAAATGATGTTACCGGAACGAGGCACGTGTGAACAGTAACAAAATTATTCTTGTGTATAGAAAAGAAAACAATTCCTACCTTGACAAGGGGGAATAATGCGTTATAATACTTATATCATATCAATTAACTAGGAAATAAATTCAGCTTTGAACTGAACTTCAATATCCCGGTCGATAGGATAGAGCAGTGACAGTCCAAAAGAACGGACAGGGTTACAGAAAAGAAAGAGGTACAAAGATATGAGTAAACTGATTTACTTAGATAATGCGGCAACAACGCAGGTATATCCGGAAGTGTTACAAGAGATGCTTCCATATTTTTCAGAAGTATACAGCAATCCATCTGCAATTTACAGTTTTGCATCTGAGAGCAAAAAAGCGGTTGACAAAGCAAGAACTTCCGTGGCAGAACTGATCAATGCGAAGACAGATGAGATTTATTTTACAGGCGGCGGCAGCGAGTCTGATAACTGGGCATTAAAGGCAACCGCAGACGCTTATGCTTCCAAAGGAAAACACATCATCACAAGCACGATCGAGCATCATGCAATCCTTCACACCTGTGCTTATCTTGAGAAAAAAGGTTTCGAGATCACATATGTGAACGTTGATGAAAACGGTAAGGTAAAACTGGACGAGTTAGAGGCAGCAATCCGTCCTGATACAATCTTAATTTCCATTATGACAGCAAATAACGAGATCGGAACCATCCAGCCAATCAAGGAGATCGGTCGTATTGCACATGAGCATGGCGTATTATTCCACACCGATGCTGTACAGGCATTTGGACATATTCCGATTGATGTAGAAGAGATGAACATTGATATGCTGAGTGCCAGCGGTCACAAGATCAACGGACCAAAGGGAATCGGTGTTATGTATATCAGAAAAGGCGTGAAGATTCTTTCCTTCATCCACGGCGGTGCGCAGGAGAGAAAACGTAGAGCCGGAACTCTGAACGTACCAGGTATCGTAGGTATCGGTAAAGCAGCCGAGATCGCAAAAAACACCATGGCAGAGAGAAGTGCAAAAGAGATCAGCTTAAGAGATCACCTGATCGACCGTATTTTAACAGAAATCCCTTATGTGAGATTGAATGGTGACAGACATGACCGTCTGCCAAACAATGTAAACGTATGCTTTCGTTATATCGAGGGTGAGTCCATGCTGATTTTATTGGATCAGGCAGGTGTCTGCGCATCCAGTGGTTCCGCATGCACGTCCGGATCCTTAGATCCGTCTCACGTATTGCTTGCAATCGGACTTCCTCACGAGATCGCACACGGTTCTCTTCGTCTGACACTTTCCGAGAAGAATACTGTGGAAGAGATCGATTTTGTTGTAGATGAATTAAAGAAGATCATCGAGCGCTTAAGAAGCATGTCTCCATTATATGAGGATTTTGTAAAAAAACAGAACAAATAAATTTTTCGATTGCATGAGTTTACAGCAATCCAAATAACAGGTTATATTCATAGAAAGCAGGATAAAAAGTATGTATAGTGAAAAAGTAATGGATCATTTTAATCATCCTAGAAACGTTGGAGAAATCGAAAACCCAAGTGGTGTCGGTACCGTTGGTAATGCAAAATGCGGCGATATCATGAGAATGTACCTTGATATTGATGACAACGGAATCATCCAGGATGTAAAATTTAAAACATTTGGCTGTGGCGCAGCCGTTGCAACAAGCAGTATGGCAACCGAACTTGTAAAAGGAAAAACAGTACAGGAAGCACTGGAAGTAACGAACAAAGCAGTTATGGAAGCTTTAGACGGACTTCCACCAGTGAAAGTTCACTGCAGTCTTTTAGCAGAGGAAGCAATCCACGCTGCATTATGGGATTATGCAGAGAAAAATCATATCACGATCGAGGGACTGGAGAAACCAGTCAACGATATTTCTGAGAAAGAAGAAGGCGAAGAGGAAGAATACTAAGCACTTTTCCCGGAAGGCACATCAGACTGTCAGGCAGATTTATGAAAAAGTAAACTGCCGGCAGTCTTTTTTTCTATCTATTTCATTCCAGTTATGGTAGAATATAGCTATTGTAAAAAGCAGAATGGAAAATGAATTGAGGATACAGGGATAATGGAAGATTTACACGTAGAAGATTTTAATGATCCAATAGAGCAGAAAGCGGAACAGACAGCAGAAAGCAAAAAAGTGCCTGAAAATCAGGAGAACGACGAGGAACATAATTCCATTTTCAAAGAGATTATGAGCTGGGTGATCCCATTTGCCATTGCGTTAGTGGCAGCGCTGCTGATCAAAAACTTTCTGATCATCAATGCGGATGTTCCTACCGGGTCGATGGAGAATACAATTCTGCCGGGAGACCGTTTTATCGGAAATCGGCTTGCATATGTATTTGGAGAGCCAAAGAGAGGGGATATTGTTGTATTCCGGTATCCGGATGATGAGACTGAGATCTATGTGAAGCGGGTGATCGGACTTCCGGGGGATACCATTGATATTGAGGATGGAAAAATTTATATCAATGGATCGACAGAGCCTTTACAGGAAGACTATCTGAAAGAAGAATGGACGGTTGCCACAGGTCCATATACATTTGAGGTGCCGGAAGGATCGTACTTCATGATGGGAGATAACAGGAATGATTCCTGGGATGCCAGATATTGGAGCAACACTTATGTGACAAAAGACAAAATTTTAGGAAAAGCACTTTTTACTTACTGGCCTTTTGCACATTTTGGAAAACTGGAATAAAAGGGACGCAGGTCTCTTTTTTCTTACCAGAATCTTATTGAAAAAAATAATCAATAACAGCATAAAATGATAAAAAAGGAAGAGTGACATGGTAACAATATTAGCAAAAATATTTATCAAAGACTCAGAAGATAAAATAAAACAGCGCGAAGCATACGGAATGCTGTGCGGTGTGGTCGGCATATTCTTTAATGTACTGCTTTTTATCGGTAAATTTGTTGCAGGAACTTTAAGCAATTCCATTGCGATCACAGCAGATGCTTTTAACAACCTTTCGGATGCAGGATCTTCGATCGTGACACTGCTTGGCTTCAAGCTTGCAGGTGCAAAACCGGATACAGAACATCCTTTTGGACACGGAAGGATTGAGTATATATCGGGCTTGGTTGTGGCAGCGGCAATCCTTTTAATGGGTTACGAACTCGTCCGTGATTCCATCGGAAAAATCATTCATCCGGAGGAAACTGAGTTTACGCTTCTTGTGGCAGTGATTCTGATCGCATCCATTTTGGTGAAATTATATATGGCATATTATAACCGCACCATTGGAAAAAAACTGGATTCCGCAGCGATGAAAGCGGTTGCCACAGACAGTTTGAGTGATACTGTGGCGACAACGGTTGTGCTTTTAGCGTCCATATTCACCTATTTTACAGGAATTAAAATTGATGGTTACTGTGGTCTGGTTGTCGGTTTATTAGTCGGCTATGCAGGCTTTGATGCTGCCAGAGAGACATTAAATCCATTGCTTGGACAGCCACCGGCACATGAATTTGTAGAAAAAATAGATGAGATTGTAATGTCACATCCGGAAGTATGCGGAATGCATGATCTGATCGTCCATGATTACGGCCCGGGCAGACAGATGATCTCGCTGCATGCAGAAGTTCCGGCAGAAGGAAATATTATGGAACTGCATGATGTGATCGATAATATCGAGAACGAACTGCGTGAAACACTTGGCTGCGAGGCAACCATCCACATGGATCCGATCGTGACTTCGGATGAGCATGTGAGTGAGACGAAAGCGGCGATGGTATCTCTGATCAAGGCAATTGATGAAAACCTGTCCATTCACGATTTCCGTATGGTAAGTGGTGAGACACACACGAACCTTATTTTTGATATTCTTGCACCATTTGGCTTCCGCCTGACGGATGAGGAACTGTTGACAGAAGTGCTCCAGTCTGTGCATGAGCATTTCGGGGATAACTATTACGTGGTGACAAAAATCGATCATTCCTACATATAAGAGAGAAGAGCCTGCATCGAAGGGATTTTGCCTGAGATGCAGGCTTTTTTCTGTAATAGGAAACGATGTTCTGTATCTGTATCGTGTCAAAAATCTGCAAAAAAATGTGATAAAAACATTTTTCAAGCGATTATAGAATGAAAGGTTGTAATGAGATTAAGAAAAATGATTTTAAGACAGCAAAAACAGGGGAAAATGGAGTAAAAAGGTGACAACAGAGGAATATACAAGGTTTATCAATTTATATATGAATGATATTTACCGTGTTGCATTCAGCGGATGCCGGAATAGGCAGGATGCGGAGGATATCACACAGGAAGTATTTGAAGCACTTCTGCGGTATGAGAAGCAGGCATTTCGGGATGAGGAACATGTGAAACGATGGCTGATCCGGGTGACGGTGAACAAATGTAAAAGCATGTGGAGAACTCCCTGGAAAAGAAAAGTGGATTTGTCAGATCAGGAAATAGTAAGTGCAGAAATGGAATGGGAAAATGAGCAGGAAGAACAATTATTTTTTGCATTGCGAAAACTTCCTCTAAAATACGCACAAATCGTTCATCTTTTCTATTTTGAGGACATGAAGATCAAAGAAATTGCAGATGTGACAGGTATTTCAGAAACGGCTGTAGCCACCAGATTACAGCGCGCCAGAGAAAAATTAAAAACTTACTTGGAGGAAAGTGGATTATGAAAAAAGATATTTCAGCAGAGCAGTATAAAAATATGTATACAAAGATTTTACCATCGGATGAACTGGCACAGGACATCTTGAGATTGTCGGACAAAATATGCGGGGAGAAAAATCAGAAAGTGATCTTTGCTGACTGGTTGAAGTGTGGGAGAAGTGTACAGAGAAAAAGAGCCTATATTGCAGCGGGTGTGGCATTTGCTGTTTTGTGCAGTACAGTCACTGGTTATGCAGTGACACATGCATCGGTTGTGAAGGAGTTTTTTGGAAAAGGAAATCAGATACAGACAGCACAGGAATATTATTCGGAAATCGGAAAGACGATCGTCTGTGATGACAACCGTTATACGATAGAAGGTAATATTTACAGCGAGGAATTGGGAAAAGGATATCTCTCGATTAAAATTAACGGAAAAGAGGAAAATGCGCCTGATGTGTCGTGGGATGATGGCAGGATGCCTGCTTCAAGAGGAACATTAGATGTTTTGGGGCTTGAGGTTGAAAAAAGTTATGTTGGAATCCTTTTTTCCGAAAATATAGGATACACAGCAAAAATGGCAAAAGAAGAGGATGGAACTTATATTTACATTGCTTATCAGATGGAGGCGGCGCAGAAAGATCAGCTTAAGCTTGCGATACAGCCACAGAATGTCATAGAAGAGAATTATAAGAAACTATGTGAAAAAAATAACAATCAGGCAAGTGCGGCACGGGATGCATTTTATCAGATATGTGACTGGACAGACCTGACTTACCAGAAAATGGAGACCATAAAAACAGAATACAGCAATGGTGTTACTGTCTGGATGAACCATTTTGATATCCGCATAGAATGGAATGAAAATGAGAATAAGATAGAAAATATTGCACTGATAGATTCTGAGGGAAACCGACAGGAAATTTTGAAAAATGGCAGTCTTGTTTCCAATGAAGGACGGTGGGATGGAAGTTCAATGGAATTGAGTGAAAACGGAGATTGCATATTAAATGCAAGATTTAATGATGTCATCATTCCAGAGGAAGTTCAGGTGGAAATTAATGGACAGTCAGTGGAGTAGACAGATGTTTATGGCGCTATATCTATTAAAAAATCCCGGATGTAGATTTTCATACATCCGGGATTCTTTCTGTGATTAATTATTTTCCTGAGTGTTCGCAGTCTCAGAATTTGCAGTTTCAGAGTTTTCCGTTTCGGAGGACTCGGTCTCTTTTACTTCGGTAGGTTCTTCCGTTTCTGTTGTAATGACATCAGGATCTTCATAAACCACCTCATCATTGCTTACTCGTAAGATAATGCCCTGGGAACCGGTGATGCTTACGGAAATGACATCCCCATCGGAAACATTATTCAGAGAGGTTGTCAGGATTCCGGAGGTAAGGTAAGTGGTAGGAACCTTCTCTCCATTTACAAAAATCTTGGCATTCTTTGTAAAGTTGGAACCGTAAACCGCTAATGTATTATTCAGAGCATTTTTGCGGACAGATGTTACATTGACATCTTCCACGTCCATAATAAGATCAGTAGCCGGATATAAATCCTCGCCGTTGTAAGCATATCTCTCACCATAGAGAAGGTCATACTGGAGATTGTCAAGACCGTTCTGGTAAGTAGAGGAATCAGCCTGCGTCTGTGTGTAAGTAAACATGGTTCCTTCATGGATACCCACCTGATCAGTAATGTGTGCCAATAACTGGTAAGCAGTCAGATTAGCGTCCTGTTTTGGAAGACCGAAGTTATTCCAGGTTGCATATTTTGTCTTGAAAATATCACCGGATTTCATATCGGAATCTTCAAGTCCCATCGTAGGAAGGTGATCGCCAAACATAACAATAATGGTATCTTCGCCGCGGCGGTTTACTGCATCAATCAGGTTTGCAATAAAATTATCTGTGTTGTGGATCATGTTTACATAATATTCCCACTGATTATTGGAGGCTTCATCGGCAGCTCCGGTTACAGTGATCTCCGGGTTCTCAATAATCTTTTCTGTAGGATAATCGCCATGGGAACCAACTGTGATCGTGTATACAAAGTCGGACTGATTTTCCGTTGCATCCATAGCTTTTACAGTTTCATTTACAAGAACTTTATCGGTTGGCCAGCTTCCGCTTGGTGTGTACTCGGTAATGTTCATTAACTCTTTACTTGTAAATGTATCAAATCCCATTTTTGAAAACGCATTGTTTCTGCTGTAGAAAGTAGCGGTGTTGTTATGTACGACATGTGTGCCATAACCAATAGAGGAAAGGTCAGATGCAATACTTTCAACGCTTGGGCAGTCAGACTGTTTTAAAATTGTTTTGTAAGGATACTCGCCAGTACCAAAGTACTGCATGCTCATACCGGTTAAAACTTCAAATTCTGTATTGGCAGTTCCGGCTCCGACAACAGGTACGGTAAGATAACCGGTGCTGAAGTTCTGCTCTAAACTGTGGAACGTTGGAATCGGGTCTTCTGACATCTGAAGGAAATTCACTTCATATGGATCGATAAAGGATTCCAGTAAAATACAGATAATATTTGGCTCATTGCCAGCAGTAACAGTTGTTTCTTCTTTGGAAGAGTCAACTAAAGTTTCAATAGCATCGATCGTTTCTTTGGAGTAATCATCCGGTTTATCCATTCCACGTCCGACAACGCTTGTAGAGAAACCATAAACAAATCCGTAATCAGAGTATCCCTGTGCAATATTTGCAAAGTAAGAGGCAATAATATTAGAACTCTGTGCAGCCTGTGTTGTGATTGGAATACCGACAACTAACAGTGCAACGATCGCAAGTGGGGAAAGTACAACGTGGCGTTTTCCCTGATATTTCGGTCCTTTGATAAAGAAGAGAACCAGAAATATAATGAAAGAAGCAACCACAGCTACTACAACGGTAGCCTCTTCCGCAGTAAAATAATTGGTGTTCTGCATTGCGAACAGGTCTGGAAGCATTTTAAAATCGGTGTAGCTGAATGGTGTTACACGGTTGGAAAGGATGATTCCGTTGACTGTTCCGAGGAAAATCCAAAGTCCGCTGATCAGAACACGAAGCTGTGCTCTTGTCTTAAACAGGTAAACAATCGATAAGGAAGCAAATACAATAAATGCATTGTAAAGGTATGCCCAGGTATGATTGCTTACGAAGGAAACAGCAGAGAAAAAGTCTCTTCTGGAGATTACTTCTACGGTAAAAGTAATAAAGCATGCTAAAATAAAGTGGAAAATAAGAGAATATTTATTGAGAAATGCAATTCTCTTATAATATTTTTCACTGTGTGGTTTCTTTTTTGGTAATTTGGAAAGAAGAATCTGTACTTTTTCCTTTACTGGTGCAAATTTCTGGAATAATTTATTCATTTTTTCTTTGACTGGTTTGAATTTCTGTTTCATATACCCTCCTTGTTTTCACTGGAAAATACAAAAAATTGAGTTTTCCTGTCTGCATCTGAGCTTTCTGCAATCTCCTTTGCAAAAAAAATACAGGTGCATTACATCTATCAGCAGTTTTGGTAATCTGCAATGAAAAAGAGCTTTAAAATCTCTTTTATTGTCTAAGTAAAACACATGTAAAATTACAGTAAAAAAATTATTTTTGATACTAAAAGAATATATCGCTTATGAGGAAAAAAAACAATTGGAAAGATAAATAAAAAAGAAGGAAGATTTCAAGATTTTCTATCAAATATGAATAAAAAATGAACAAAATATGTCTAAATGAAAATGAATAGCGTCAGAGGCTATTTCACAAACTTGTTAATAGCCTCGTTTAAATCCTTTAAAACCTGTTCATCGCCTGTTTCAATTGCGTCGATCAGACAGTGATTAATGTGATCTTCCAGGATGATTTTACCAATATTGTTAATTGCTGACCGCACCGCTGCAATCTGGATCAGAACTTCACTGCAGTCTCTGCCGTCCTCAATCATGGTCTTAACGGCTTCCATATGCCCGATCGCGCGGTTCATGCGGTTTAAAACAGCCTTTGTGTTTTCGTGATGGTGCGTGTGGGAATGCGGATGTTCCGTTTCATGAGAATGATCATGTTTATCAGCATGTTCATCCTCATGTGTATGTGTATATACAGTTCCGTCCTCTGCAATGTGTGTATGTTCCATAAGTACTCCTTTGTGTTTTATATTTACCAGTCACTATCCCAGTCCGTTGTTCCAGAATCCCAACTGTCTCCGGAATCCCAGTCATAACTGCTGTCGGAATCTGAATCAGAAGTATAATGCTCGTCATAGTAACTGCTGTCCTCAAATTCTGTAAAATTAGAAGTCCATTCGTTATCATCATTATAGTCAAACTGATAGTCTGTTTTATTCGCTAAGACGTCGTCTGGAATCGTGGATTTGCTGACTTTTTCATAATCGCCGCCGTAACCGTAGTCTTCGTACTCATACCAGCTATGGCGTGTGTTGGCGTAAATGGTGTCATTATAACGATAATAGCTGACGCCGTAATAAGCATGGAGCGGTACAAATAATAAACAGAAAGAAATGACATAAATCACAACATAAGTCAGTAAAAATGCCCGACCGGTCGACTTTTCTCCAATTACGTTATCATGAAATTTTTGCAGGAGAGGAACACGGTTTCCTAATTTACCAGCCAAAATTAAACCTGCGATTGTCAATCCAATTGCGAGAAAAATAGACCAGAAAAGGGAGGCTCCAAAACCTTTGGCAAGCATATCGATAATGGCAATGGAGATCAGCCCCACAAAGCCGGCAAAAAAGATTGCAAAAGTGATGAGTATGTTTTTATGATTTTCTTTCTTCTGCTCCCGCGTGAGTGTCTGTTGTTGTTTTCGCGTCTGGTTATTTGCCTTCTGATTTAAAATCTCAGATTTTAATTTCAGATAAAGTTCATTGACAGCATAAGCTTCATCCGTCCCCTGATAGCGGATGGCACGTTCGCCGTTTGCCTTGTTTTTGTATACAATGAATTGGTCGCCGTCCTGATAAATACCAAATGCTTTTGGTTTTTTATAATTGATGCCAATGAAAAATCTTGTTGTCTCATACGGCGGCAGGTGTCTGTCCTGGTACCACTGCTGTAATTCGGCGATTGTTTTGGGTGTTTTGTCGGCGGTTCGTTTGACGGCATTGTTTGTCGCCCCACAAAATGGACATTTATCTGCGGTTTCTTCAATCATGGAATCACAGTATTCGCATTTTATCTGCATGTTCATTTCCTCCCCGGAAGAGGTGTATTAGTCAGAATAGATTCTGTTTTTACCACTTCTATATTATAAGGTAATGATTCAGTACTTTTATATTATTACAGTATAGATGATATTATGACATTTCTTTTTGACAGAATCAATAGAAAAACGTTAGTTATTGCTGTTACTGTTCATTCTTCCTAAATCACTTTCTTACGCAGCAAAACAGCAGGTGTTTTACTGCTGAATCAGCAGTAACGCTTGCATTTCCCATATAAAGCAGATATAATTTTTACATTAGAATAAAAATGTTACAGGAAGAAAAACTATACGATGGGGTATATCAGATTTGGTATACCCTGTTTTTTACTTCGTAAAACAAGGAGGTCAAATCCTCTGCTCCTGTATGGACAGTCGCATTTTGCTTCGCAAAACAAGGAGGCTAAATCCTCTCCTCACCAACGGGTTCGGATTTTGCTTCGCAAAACAAGGAGGATTATGAATTTATTAGATATTATCGGGCCGGTCATGGTTGGACCGTCCAGCTCCCACACAGCGGGGGCAGTAAAAATCGGACGAGTCTGTCGGAAACTGCTTGCAGAAAAAGTGGTAAGGGCAGATATTTTTTTTCACGGATCATTTCTGGCAACAGGAAAGGGACATGGAACGGACAAGGCGGTTGTAGCAGGGCTTCTGGGAATGCAGGTGGATGATCCGGCGATTCCGCACAGTTTTGAGATCGCGGAGCGTGAGGGCTTGCAATTTACATTGTCAGGGATTGACCTTGGGGATGTACATCCAAACTCTGTCAAACTGGAACTGACTGGCGAATCAGGAAGAACGCTGGAGGTAATCGCGGCATCCATCGGAGGCGGGCGCATTGAAATCTGTGAGATTGATGGCCTGACAGCAAATTTCAGTGGAGATTATCCGACACTGATCGTGCATAATATTGACCAGCCGGGGCATGTTACAGAAGTGACATCCATGCTTGCCCACAAATCGGTCAACATCGCAACGATGCAGTTATATCGTGCAAGCCGCGGCGGAAATGCAGTTATGGTCATCGAGTGTGATCAGGAAATTCCGGTGGAGGCACTCAAGTGGTTAGAACGGATGGAAGGAATTTTAAAAGTAACGTATCTGAGTTTACTGTAGGGAGAGAACAATGTATAAGTCCTTAGAAGAAATATGCGAAATGACAACAAAAGAAGGAAAGCCTTTCTGGAAAATCGTGCAGGAAGATGATTGCAGGGAACAGGGAATCTGCGAGAGAGAAGCCTTTGAGCAGATGCGGGGCATGTATCAGGCAATGCGCGAGGCAGATAATAATTACGATGGAAAATTAAAGTCCGCGAGCGGACTGGTTGGAACAGACGGTGAAAAAATGCATGCAGCGAGAGAAGCAGGAACATTGCTTTGCGGAAAATTTATCGGGAAAGTGATGGAAAAAGCTTTAAAGACAGGCGAATCCAATGCCTGTATGAAACGAATCGTTGCAGCACCGACAGCAGGCTCCTGTGGTGTTGTCCCGGCAGTTTTTCTTACACTGGAAGAGGAAAAACATTTTACCGAAGAAAAAATGGTGGAAGCCCTTTATGTGGCTGCAGGAATCGGAGGAGTGATCGCAAACAGGGCATTTCTCGCGGGAGCAGCCGGAGGTTGTCAGGCGGAGATTGGCTCGGCTTCGGCGATGGCAGCTGGAGGAGTGGCATACCTTATGGGTGGGGATGCTGTGCAGATTTCCCATGCGGCAGCCCTGGCATTGAAAAATCTGCTCGGACTTGCCTGTGATCCCGTGGCAGGTCTGGTCGAAGTGCCATGTGTGAAACGCAATGTGATGGGGGCGGTCAATGCAATGACTTCGTCGGACATGGTCATGGCTGGAATCACAAGTAAAATCCCGCCGGATGAAGTGATAGACGCAATGCGTGCAATTGGGCGCAGCATGAGTGAGGATATCCGCGAAACTGGAAAAGGAGGGCTTGCCGGAACTCCGACTGGAGTGGCAATCCGGGAACGGATGGCTGGGACACTATAAATGAGAATGTATCAGTTTTTCAATCTTCTCTTTTGGGTATAGTCCAAAACAAAAAATATCATTGCAATAATGAATAGAAGGAAAATAGATAAAATATCGGATGCATCTATGATTGGTTTGAAAACTAGCTTTGCCAATACTGCGTTTATAAGCAGGATAAAGGGAATGCATGACAGAAAAATGACTCCTGCCGCAAATAATTTACGTTTTTTTAAACAGGTGAAAATGCCAAAGATTATCCATGCATATGCGATGGAAATAAGTGACATAATTTTTCCAATGGAAAAAACGGCTGGGACATTTAGCAACACACTCAATAGGTATAAATAAGGTATTGTGAAAATACTGATGGATATCAGGCTGGCAGGAAATCCTTTTTTCCCGGATAGAACGATCGGAAATAATGCAACCCAGGCAAAAATGATAGAACTGATTGGAATCAGAGACCATGTCAGACTGCCTGATATTGCAATATTACAAATGGCGTATACCAGAAGTCCGATGAATAATGCTGTTGAAAAAAGGATAGAAATATCAACATTTTTTTGTGATGTTTTTTGCCTGTTTGGGATGCTGATTTTTGTTAAAACGTAAATTTAAAATATCGTGGGAGATAGAGTGAGTGGTCAGAATAGATGTAAAAATTCTAAAGCTTAATTAAGAGTGCGTATAATCAAAGAATATGCAGGATGATAACTTGCGTATAATCAAAAAAGGCGCTGATATCCATCAGGGAAAACGTAAAAATATTGTTATTTCAGTGGAAGAAAGGAATATTAACATGTATCCATGAGATTTTGAAGAATTAGTGTGGCTAAGCAAAGTAGTATGCAATTCCCAAATTAAATAGGAAGATGAAAGCTATGACAATAGATGTTGTAGCTTTTTTATGTGGTAAACAAAAATATGTTACTCATAGTCCGTTGGCTTATAAGTATCTTGTCTTTATAATTCTAAACAGAGGAGGTTTGCTATGATTAATGAAAAAATTGGATTAAGAATTAAAGAATTAAGAAATTCGCTTGGATTGAGTCAGGAAAAATTAGCATTAAAAGCTGAAATTGATAGAACGTATTTAGCAGGAGTTGAGCAAGGAAAAAGAAATCCTTCAATAAAGAGTTTAGAAAAAATAATTGAAGCTCTTGAAGTCAATTTCAGTGAGTTTTTTAAAGATATGTAGTGTTGACTATAAGTAACAATTGGCGTATTATGGAGGTGACAAAATGCCAAGAAGAACATATGGATTATTAGAAGATCATATTATTAATACTTTTAGAAACGACAGAATTTTTACGTATTACGGAAGACTGTGTGAAGTGATTGAAGCGGGAAAACCAAGACCACAAAGTGGAGGAGGGGAATGCAAGACAGATGTTTTTGTTAAAGCAAGGACAAAAGATACTGGAGAAGAGTTTGATATAAAAATATCAGTTAAAAATCAAAATAGAGAATTTATGGGCAATAAACTAAAAAAAGAAGATGTTGAAGCTTATCTGGGACCAGATTGGGAAAATATTCTTGTTGAAGCAACAACCTCAATAAGAGATTCATTTGAGAATAGGGTTTTAATGTATGCATCGGGGCATTACCCGACAAAGCCAAATTCTGTTACAGTTGGCTGGAAATTAGAAATTGCAGATAGACCAAGAGCACTCTCTGTTCCTATTCCATTAAGTGACAGGCAGATTAGAGATTATGTCTATAAGGGTACAAACTTAACAATAGATAAAAAAGATTCAATTGTAAATGGACGAGTTATTCCAAATTCAGGAGTAGCAGAGTATTTGATTATCACATGTATAGAAGATATTGAAACATCCAATGATGTAATTAAACAGATGCAATTGATTGATGAGGCAGATATAGGTGATACATATTTTATTTTTACTGCAAATAATTATAGAACAGACGTGCAAAAGGCTGATGGTGCTAGATTTTTAGCAGTTAGAATTGAATGGGAAGTAGATAATGGAAAGATGATTCCAATATTCCATTATGACAATCCATTGGAATATACTGGAGAAAGAGATATGGCTCCATTTGTTAGGCGTGCATTGCAGTATCTAGGCAAGAGAAATGTAACTGATATAAATCCAGGAGTAGATATTGATGAGGATTTATTTGAGGAATAAATTAAGGGAGACATAATGACATGAATATTATTAGTTTGTTTTCGGGGTGTGGAGGACTTGACCTTGGATTTGAACGTGCGGGATTCGATATTCCGGTAGCAAATGAGTATGATAAAACAATTTGGGAGACATTTAAGATAAATCATCCTAAGACACACCTTATAGAAAGTGACGTGCGTCAGATTACAAAAGAAGATATTTTACCATATTTGTCAGGAGAGGTAGATGGAATTATTGGTGGACCGCCTTGTCAATCATGGTCTGAAGCTGGTGCACTGAAGGGAATAGAGGATGCGCGAGGTCAATTATTTTTTGATTATATTCGTATTCTTAGAGAGTTTCAGCCAAAGTTTTTTTTGGCTGAAAATGTAAGTGGCATGTTGGCAAATAGACATTCAGAAGCTGTTCAAAATATATTGAAATTGTTTGAAGAAGCTGGATATGATGTATCATTAACATTAGTTAATGCTAAAGACTATGGCGTTGCAGAAGAAAGAAAAAGAGTATTTTATATTGGTTTTAGAAAAGAACTAAAAATAGATTTTGGATTTCCTGAAGGTTCAACAAAAGACGACGAAAAGAAACTTACATTAAGAGATATTATTTGGGATTTGCAAGATACAGCTGTTCCATCTGCTGAAAAAAATCATCATAATCCTGATGCAATCAATAACAATGAATATTTTACTGGAGCATATTCTCCTATTTTTATGAGTCGAAATCGAGTTAAGGGATGGGATGAACAAGCTTTTACTGTGCAAGCTTCTGGAAGACAGTGTCAGCTTCATCCACAAGCTCCTAAAATGATTAAGCATGGACATAATGATTGCAGATTTGTTGAAGGAAAAGAACATCTTTATAGAAGAATGACAATTAGAGAAATAGCAAGAGTTCAAGGTTTTCCCGACAATTTCAAATTTATATATAAAGATACAAACAATGCTTATAAGATGATTGGAAATGCAGTACCAGTCAATCTTGCCTACGAGATTGCAACAGCAATTAAATTTTACCTTAATGGTGAAGGTGACAAGGTTGTTGCAATTGATAAAACGAGAAATAAACAATAATAGGTAGTGTACAGAGACATGTATTCAATAACGTAAATTGCAGGGAAGTCAATAGCTTACAAATCATTCAGTTTAACCTTTGATTTCTGCTACTCGTAACATGGATTAACGGATTTTTAGATTGAATTTCTATGGAGGGTATATTCAAAATATTTCACATTCATGCTTTTGTAAGCATGTGAGACTGCAATATTTTGTACATAACCTAAGTTATAAAATTCAATCTAAAAATCCGTAACACCACCTGCAAACGGCAGTTCATAAGTTAAACTCCGGTTATTTAAACAGGTTTTTGAAGAACTCCCCAATCGCACTAAAGATATTTCCAAAGAAATTACCAATAGATGCAATGATTCCAGAAGAACTTCCTCCATTTTTAAAGGAATTGTAGAGAGATGCTGCATAATCTACAAGTCCACTTAAATCAATTCCCAGAGAAGTAATTTTCAAAAGAAGATCAACGATTTTCTGTCTCTCATCATCAGATAAAGTGACCCCATATTTATCACAGGCTTCATCAATTGCTTCATTGATACTCTTCTCGTCAGTCAGCCCTTTTTCTGCGATCAGGGACTTGATGTAAGCAATAAACTCCTCCACTTCCTGATCGGTCAGACCCTGAATGGAAGCTTCCAGTTCTCCGGTGACAACAAGCTCATTTAACGCTGCATCTACAACGTTATCCTGCACCTCTTCCCCGGTCATTGCCTCATACGCTTCAAAAATTCCAACCAATGCAGCGGTTCCGGAGATTGGCTTTGGACCTGCAACGATGATATCTGCATCTGTAATTCCAGCAGTTGTCAGCGCATTTTTGTACATACCAACGGTACAGTATGTGATATTGTTCGTAGAAATGTTTAATCCATTTCCTTTTTTACGTTTTACGATCACGACAGAAGACCATGACTTGCTTCCAATTTTGGAAGAATCTACATAGGAATCCAGATACTGATGCTCCTGTGCATTTGTAACGTAAGTCACGTTATAATTTGCCAGATTGGCAGGATCGATTCCCATAAGGGATAATACGGTATTTTTCTGGTCATCGGACAAATCCGCGCCGAGTGCAAGATAAGGTTTATCATCTTTCTTAATCTCAACATTATCGTTATTCTCATCCACAATGACATCTCCAGTCACATTTTCTGTGGATTTTTTATCATCTTCTACCGTTACCCCACCTGTGACATTATCGGTTGTGCCACTGGTGGAAGTATTTGTGCTGTCAGAATTCGTTGTTGTACTGCTCTGCGTATCTAAAGCAGAATTATTGGTTGTATTGTTCTGTGAGTCTGAACCTGTACTGTTCTGCGTATCTGAACCTGTGCTGCTCTGCGTATCTGAACCTGTGCTGTTTTGTGTATCCGAACCTGTATTTCCAGTCGAACCGGCATTTGTATCTGTACCTGTTGCACTGCTGTCATTCTGCGTTGCTGCATGATTCTCTGACTGTGTTGTCTGGGAATCACCGGATGTGGCATTGCTCTCTTCCTGCCCGGTGGCGCTCTGCGCAGAAGCATCTGCTGCAAATGATGTTACATGTGTTGGTATCATCATCACTGCAGCTAAAATAATTGCTGCAATTCTCTTTGTCATTCTCTTTCTCTTCACTTTTTCTTCCCTCTCTTTTTATTGCGGATTGCAATATTGGTTCATATGAAAACCATCATTTCCACATAATAAAAATCTGCTTTGAGATACCCCAAAACAGATTTTTATTTTACTACATCTCACTATAAATCACAAGTTAACATAATATGTTTATAAAAAATTAAGAAACCTACACACTTTTTCCTCATCATTTCGTGATACCACATAGAAAAATTTGTCTGTATCCATATTTTACGTATCGATCCGCACTTTCATCCATGCAAGAAGATCTGCATACACTTTATCGCGGTCTGTCTCATTTAAGATTTCATGTCTGTCATTTTCGTAAAGCTTATAGGTAATGTCCAGAGAACCTGCCTCTTTGAAGAGATCATACACTTTTTTCACACCGACACCATTATCTCCCACCGGATCATCCTGACCGGATACAATAAAAATTGGAAGCT
>ERZ808240.2371-NODE-2371-length-20788-cov-18.154922_pt1 | contig 20788 bp, 26 predicted proteins | sample MGYA00521084_ERZ808240 | MGnify/ENA primary metagenome ERZ808240 (study PRJEB31516, sample SAMN03275571) | gut metagenome | biome: mammalia-associated habitat; material: feces | host: Papio cynocephalus | place: Kenya | collected 2012-08-06 ...
ATAATTTTATTATTATTTTCTATCTTATCATCAATACTTCCTATAATATCAATTATATGAATATATAATAATGAATAAATGTCAACGGTATGATGGAGTTTTTTGTAGAAATATGGTATAATTTAATACAAGATGTGGCTTAGAGTGAATAGGTTGTAGGAGTGAATTTGTATGAATGATAAGTATAATGAACACGAATTAGAAATGTCTATAATCCAGATGTTTGAAGAAAAAGGATATACATATATTCAAGAAAATGATGATTGGATAGTTAATAGAAAATTAGATGATTTTTTTATTGAAGATGATTTGTTAGAATCACTAGAAATGATAAATCCAAAAATAAAAAGAAAAATATTTAGTGAAGTAGTAACAAAATTAAAACATTTAGATGCACTTTCTTTTATAGATAAAAATAGATTATTCCACAAATATTTAGTAGATGGAATATTTATTGATGATTATTTTAGCGATTCGAATCCATTAGTAAAAATTATTGATTTCGAAAAACCTGACAATAATATTTTTAAAGTTGTTAATCAGGTTAAGTTTAATGAGGGAAGATCAACTAGGATTCCAGATGTGTTGATTTATATAAATGGTATTCCTTTAATTATATTTGAATTAAAAAGTATAGAAAATAGAGAAGACGCTACAATAGAAAATGCTTATAATCAATTAGGAGGTAATTCTGATAATAGTGGTTATAGGTATGATATTCCTACATTGTTTAATTATAATGCTTTTTGTGTTATAAGTGATGGTGCAAACAATAGGTTAGGCACTATTACAAGTGATTTTGAAAGATATTCAGAGTGGAAAAGTGTTGATGGAAAAGAAGTATATAAAGATTATAGTGTCAATAAATTGGATGTAATGATAGATGGTGTTTTCACAAAAGACAGATTACTTGATATTATAAAAAATAACTTATTTTTTATTGATAAAGATAAAGAAAAGCCTATTAAAATTTTAAGTCAATATCATCAATATTTTGGTGTAAAAAAAGCCTTTGATTCAATATTAAAAAATAAACGACCAAATGGTGATGGTAAAGCAGGGCTAGTATGGCATACACAAGGTTCAGGTAAAAGTTTTAGTATGTTGATGTTAGCATATAGACTTATTCAAGAGAAGTCTTTAAATAACCCAACCATAGTTGTATTGACTGATAGAAATGACTTAGATGACCAATTATATACGACTTTTAGTAATGCAAAGAATTATTTAAGAGTAGAACCAGTCAAAGTATCAAACAGAAAAGATTTATTAGATAAACTGTCAAATGTTAAAGAATGTGGAATTATCTTTACAACACTGCAAAAAATTGATAAAGATAATATAATTCCAAATAATAGAGATAATATTATTGTTATAAGTGATGAAGCACATAGAAGTCATTATGGAATAGATGAAACGGTTACATACAAGAAGAATAGCACAGATTTTGAAATGAAAACGAAATATGGCTATGAAAAGTATATTAGAGATGCTTTACCAAATGCTACATTCATTGGATTTACAGGAACTCCTGTTCAAACTAAGGATAAAGATACAACTGCCATTTTTGGAGATATTATTGATGTATATGATATGACTCAATCTATTGAAGATGGTTCAACTGTAAAATTGTTCTATGAATCAAGACTTGCAAAAGTGTGGCTAGATGATAAGAAACTCGAAGAAATAGATGAATACTATAATGAAATGCGTGATAATGGAGTTACAGAAGATTTAATCGATATGTCAAAATCTCAAATGAGTCGTATGGAGGTTTTACTTGGAGATGAAGATAGATTAAAATTGTTAGCAAACGATATTGTTAATCATTATGAGGAAAGAAAAGGTATCTTAAATGATAAAGCAATGATTGTTTGTATGACCAGAAAAATTGCATTTGATTTATATAATTTGATTTTAGATATAAGACCTAATTATAAAGAAAAAATGCAACTAATTGTTACATCTAATAATAAAGATGATGAAAAAATGAGGGATGTAATAAAAGACAAAAAATTTAGAGATAATATTGCCAATGACTTTAAAAATAAAAAAGGAAAAACAAAGATTGTAATAGTAGTAGATATGTGGCTAACAGGATTCGATGTTGCAGATCTTGATGTTATGTATATAGACAAGCCAATGAAAGGTCATACACTAATGCAGGCAATAGCAAGAGTTAACAGAGTCTATGCTGGAAAAGATTCAGGACTAATTGTTGATTATATTGGAATCTCAAAAGCGTTGGATGAGGCATTAAATACATACACTAAAAGAGATAGAGATGTTAATCTTAAAGATATAAGAGAAACTGCAAAAACTTTGATAGATGAAAACTTATCAATTCTTGATGAATGGTTTTATAAAATTGATGAATCAGGTTTTAAAAGTTCAAAACAATTAGATAAGTTTAGAACAATTCAGGATGGGGCAAACTTTGTTCTTGAAAATGAAAAAAGAAAAAAACAATTTCTATCAATTACTAAAACTATTAAAAGTGCTTTTGTAATTGCTTTAGGTGTATTAGATGGAGAAACTAAAACAAAAGTAAACTATTATTTGGCAGTTAGATGTTTTATTCAAAAGATTGAATATTCTAGAAATCCTGTTTCACTAACTAAAATAAATGAAAGGGTTAGTGAATTACTTGCAGAGGCAATAGTTGGTGATGAAGTAAAGGTTCTAACAAAAGTAAATGAAAATGATGGAAGTAGTGTTTGGGATTTATTAAGAGAAGACAAAGTAAAAGAATTAAGAGAAAGTAATCCACCTCATGTATTTGTAAAAATACTTGAAAAATTATTGACACAAGCAATTAAAGAATATAAAAAGTATAATCTTGTTAAGTCACAAGAGTATAGTGAAAGATTAAGAAACCTATTGAAAGAATATTACAATAGGCCAACTATTGAATTTGAAGACGATGTTGATATAGAAATGACAATTGTTGGTTTAATGGCATTTTCTCAAGAAATGGTTGAGGATGAAAATAATGCGAATAAAAATAATTTAAAAGGAAGAGAAAGAGCGTTCTATGATGCATTAACAACAGATGATAAAGCAGCAGAATTGATGACTGATGAAACTTTAAGACTTATTGCAATGAAATTAAAGGATATTGTTGAAAAATATGCGACTGTTGATTGGTCCAAGAAAAAATCTACGCAAGCTGAAATGCGTTCTCAGATAAAAAGATTATTGGACGCCTATGGTTATCCACCAGAATATAATGAAGAAGCAACATCAAGAGTAATATCTCAGGCTGAATATATGATGTAAATAAAAAATCATTGAATTATTAATTTTCTTTTCAGCAATCATTATTGATGACATATATATACTTTGTCGAATATTGTCGAACAATTACATATTGAAAATGGAGCAATTAGTGTTATAATTAAATTAGTCATACGGGAATGTGACTATTAAATATAAACATATATAAATATAAAATAGTAAATACTAAAAATGAAATTAGAAAGCTTTATTATACATTAAAGAATAATGTATGATAATTAATCAGTGAAGAACTGAATACATATTAATCCAACAAAAAAGATTGGAAATATTCCTTTATTTTTGTTATGGACTAATGTGTTCAGTTCTTTTTATGTGTTCCTAAAAAGACTGGTAAAGAAAGGAGGATAATATGGAACTACTAAACTTGATAATCTTATATTGGAGAAATAATGGAAAAAGAACCATTTATAAGTTTAGTATTACCAGAATCAGTATTAGGAGATAATAGATTAACTTACTTTGAGAGAATATTATTAATAGACATTGTGTCACTATGTAAGAAAAATGGCTATTGTTGGCCTACTAATAGATATTTTATGAAGAAGTTTGATTGTACCAAAACAACTGTATCAAAAAGTATAAGTAGTTTATCAAAAAATGGATATATTGATATAGAAATTAATAATAGTGAAACAAATAATTCAAAGAGGATAATAAAATTATCCGAGGTGTTAAAGAAAAGAATAACAAGTATTCAAAGAAATGCTAATACTAGTATTCAAAATAATTTTAACCATTATAATAAATATAATAAAAATAAAAAAGATATATTAGACAAAATTTATTATGTGGATGAATTTGGTGTTGAATACTGGCATGGTGAACCTATTGAATCAAAAAAAGCAACTAAAGAAGAGCAAGAAGAGATGGAGAAAATGCTAGAATGTTTTAAAGCAATGGAGGAAGATATAAATTGATAAATACACTCATAAACTTAAATGAGGTGGCTTATGTTTAATATAATAGAAACTTTCAAAGATGATTCTCCTAATTTTAATGAACTGGTAATTAAATTTATTAAAAGTAAGGTAAATAGTGACTGATACAATGTGCCAAATTAAATTTGTATGGTATAATTTAATTGGCTTTAGTTGTTATACAACAAGGAAAGGAGAGTAAGCTTGTATAACACTTTAAATGTGATGCCAGATTACTACAAAGCAGGAATTTATATAAGATTATCAGAAGCTGATGAAGGCAAATCTTACGAATCTGAAAGTGAGAGCGTCCTTAATCAAAGAAATATACTAATGAATTTTATCAAAGAAAAGGGATTTATTTTTGTAGATGAATATGTAGATGATGGATATTTTGGTACTACTTTTGATAGACCAGGATTTCAAAGATTACTCACAGATATTAAAGCTAAAAGAATTAATCTTGTAGTAGTAAAAGACTTATCAAGATTAGGTAGAGATCATATTTTAACAGGATATTATGTTGAAACTTTCTTTCCAGAAAATGGAATAAGATTTATTTCTATGTTGGAAGGATACGATAACGCAATAAATCAAGCAAGTAATGATTCAGCAACATGGTTATTTGCTTGTAATGATTATTATAGCAAACAAAATTCTATTAAAATTCGTAATGTTTTAAATGACAAAAGAAGAAATGGCAAATTTATTGGAAGTGCTCCAAGTTACGGATATTTAAGAGATCCAAATGATAAAGGGCATTTAATACCAGATCCAGAGTATGCATGGGTAGTAAAAAAGATATTTGATATGGCTTATAACGGAGTAGGACTTTCTGAAATAACTACTTATTTGAATGATAATAATATAAAAATTCCTAGTAGTTTGAAGAGAAAGAATCCTAATTCGAAAGTTAAATATAATCCTATGTGGACTATTTCTTCTGTTAAAAAGATTTTAAAAAATCAAATGTATGTAGGTGATATGGTACAAAGTGTACAAACTAAAGTATCATATAAATCCAAAAAGAAAAAATCATTACCAAAAAGTAATTGGGATATAGTTAAGAATACCCATGAACCATTAGTAGATAGATATATATTTGAAAGTGTTCAAAATAATATTAAAAGAACTACTAAAACTACTATTACTAAGAGAGAAAAAAGGTTATTCGAAAATTTATTATATTGTAAGGAATGTGGCAATACTTTAACAATTTCTTATAGAAAAAATCATGATTATTGGACTATTAATTGTAATAGATATTCAAGAGATCCTAAAAGAAGAATGTGTGAACCTCATTTCAGCCCATATGAAAAACTAGAGGAAGCATTGCTAGAAGTTATTAGAAATACTTGTAAAAAGTATTTAAATAAATTAGATATATCAGAAATATCTAAAAGTATTAATAAAAGAGATGATAGTGAAGTTAATAACAATATAAATGATTTAAGAAAGCAAGAAAAAGCCTTAATTAGTAAATTAGATATGTTATATCAGGATAAATTTAATGGCATAGTATCTGAAGAAATGTATTTAAGAATTTCTAGAGAAGCAGAAAATTCTCTAATTAGAATAAGAGAGAAAATTGGGGAGTTACAAGATGCAAAAAATGATAAAAAGATTAATAAGAATGAGTTAAAAAATTGCGAAGATAAAATAAGAGAATTAATTGATATTGATAATCCATCAAGAGAATTAATTGGTGCTTTAATAGATAAAATTATTATAGATAAAGATAGAAACATAGAAATTATCTATAAATTTAGTATATTGAATAATTAGAACTTTGTCGCACGCTGCGACGAGGTTATACATAAAAAGTTGATAAACTACTTATACTAAAATGTCGCACTAGTGTCGCAGTAAATGCCGCAGTTGATACGAACCGACAAAAAATACTTAAATATATGATAAAATAGAAAGTGAGGTGGAATGACTATGATTATATCCAAAATAAATACCAGTTTAACTATTGAATATTTAACAAAAAATCCAGAAACCTTATATCTAGATAGAAAACGAGCAAAAGTTTCATTACAAGATTTAGCAAATGAGGTTGCTTCTTTTGCAAATGCTAATGGTGGAGTTATTGCTATTGGTATAACGGATGAGGGAATAATAGAAGGTTTTAATTTATATGGAACAAAGAAATTAAATGATTGTCAAAAAGTTGTTTCTAATTACCTAACTCCAACTCCAGTATATGAATGTGAATTAGTTAATATTAAAAATCAAAAAGATGAAGATGATAATATTTTATTATTTCATATTGAACCAGCAATGAATTATATAGTTAGAAATAATAAAGATGAAGTTTATTGTAGACAAGGGGATTCTTCGATAAAATTAACATCAGATCAAGTTAGAAGTTTAGAATATGATAGAAAGGAACGCGATTTCGAGGCGGAAGTATTAATTGACTCCTCTATTGATGATATAGATGAAGATATGGTTACATTATATAAGAAAAAACTAGGCACAAAAGTTTCTACTGAACAAATACTAAAAGCTAGGGGATTTTTAAGAGAAAAGCAAGGTAATCTGCATCTTACAAAATCTGGTATGCTGTTATTTGGAAAAAATCCTTCAGTATAATTACCAAGTGCTAGAGTTAGAGTTTTGAAATTTGAAGGAAATGATTTTCAAGTTGGAACTGAAATGAATATTGTTAAAGATAGAACATTTGATTCTTGCTTATATAAAACTATTGAACAAGCTAGAGATTTTATTAACTCACAACTTAGAGAATTTACTCATTTAAATTCTGAAGGTATATTTGAAACTGTACCTGAATATCCTGAATTTGCATGGTATGAGGGGCTTGTTAATGCGGTAACACATAGAGATTATAGTAATAATGGAGAACATATAACAATTAAACTGTTTGATGATAGGTTAGAAATATGTTCACCTGGTAGACTTGGTGGCTTTGTAACTTTAGATACAATGCGAACAAAAAGATATTCCAGAAATCCTCAAATTGCTAGAGTTTTGAATGAACTGGGGATTGTTAGGGAACTAAATGAAGGTGTAAAAAGAATTTATACTGAAATGCAAAGATTTTTCTTAAAAGATCCAATATATTCTGAACCTGATAGAAACTCTGTATTACTTGTACTTGATAATAATATTATTATGAGAAGTAAAAGAAAAGAAGAAAGTATTCTAAAAGATAATACTATTCAAGATAAATGGGAAGAGTTAAATTATTTAGAAAAACAAGTATTAACAACTATATTCGATAAAGGTGAAATAAGTTCTGAAGAAACTGCAAAAATAATTAATAGGGGTAAAACAACAGCTGTAAAAATGTTAAATAAATTAGTTGATATGAATTTAATAGTATGGACAGGAACCTCAAAAGCGGATAATAAAGGTAGATATATTATGAAAAATTAAATTCCGTTCAGTTCCGTTCAGTTCCGTTCAGTTCCGTTCAGTTCCGTTCAATTCCGTTCAGTTCCGTTCAATTCCGTTCAATTCCGTTCAATTCCGTTCAATTCCGTTCAATTCCGTTCACTAGTATTAAACTTTAAAGGTAGTAGGTGATGTAAAAATGATTAAATTATCTAGGATAAGAGATGCTCTATATGATGTTAGTATGGAAACAAGTTGTTATTTTAATACTAAAACAAATGAAATACTATGGCATTTTGGTTTCAATGAAGAAAATTCTACATATACAGAAAATGTTGAATTTAATGATGATATTATAAATATGTTTGATTTTTATACAAAAAATGATTATGATATTATGCAGGATTTTATTAGCAATATAGGTAATGATTTATTAAGAAATGAGCTATATAATAAGACTAGAGGAAAAGGTGCTTTTCACAAATTTAGAGAAATAACTGATTACAACAATATAACTGATGATTGGTATAAATTTCAGGATAATGAGTATAAGAAAATTGCAGAGAATTGGTGCCTTGATAATAAAATAAAATATGAAAAAGATTGCTAAAAAAGAAAGAAGTAGGTGAAGTAAATGGATAATAAATTTAATAATATGTTACAAGAGTTTTTAAAAAATAATAATGTTAAAGATATTAATGAGGCAAATGAAAAGTTGCAAGAATTTATAAAAATGTATAATAATGGAGAAATAGAATATAAAAATACACCACTTGATGATGCTTATGAAATATTAGAAGAAGCACAAAATGCAAGAAATGAGAAAGAAGCATTAAGGTTAGCTAAAAAAGCATATGAAAAGTCATCGAAATGCTTTGATGCAATTTTATTTCAATGTGACTTAGAAGAAAATGGAATAAAAAGAATGAAAATTTTAGATGATGGACTTGAATTCGAAAAAAATAGATTAACAAAGGAAAAATATTTTGATAAAGAAAATATTGGACATTTTTATGGAGTGTTTGAAACAAGACCATATATTAGAGGATTGGCTACTAAAGCAAAATACTTATTAGAAGAAGGAAAATTACGTCAAGCAGCTAATGTATGTAAGGAAGTTTTAAAATTAAATAAAAATGATAACTTAGGTGTCAGGTATTTATTAATGGCAATATATGCCACATTAGAAGAAGAAAAAGATATGCTAGACTTATATAAGAAATATCCCGAAGAAGATTTAGAAATGTTATTTCCTTTGTTCGCAATATACTATAAGATTGGAAATGATAAAAAAGCAAGAGACTACTTAAATAGAATTGATAAATACAATTCAAATTTTGTTGAATATTTTAAAGGTACTATAAAACCAAGTAAAAAAATAAACCCTGGATATTATAGTAGAGGTGATTCTTCTGAAATCTTTATGTATCTAGAACGATATGATTATTTATTAGTTACAATGCCAAGACTACATGAATATGTTATAGAAAATTTAATGAAAAGTAAAAAGAGCAAAAAATAATCTTTTGAAATCATCTTAGAAACGAAATGTAGGAAATGGAGAAGTACAATGAAATTATTAATTTGGGGAGTATCTAATATTGGGAAAACTACAATAGGAAAAGAATTATCTAAAAAATTAAATTGCAAATTTTATGATTTAGATGATGAAATAATTGATATTTATGGAAGTATAGATAATTTCCAAGAAATATTTCCAAATGATTATGATAGATTTGATGAAAAAGAAGAATTAATGATGAATATTATTGACACTGAAAATAAAGATTTCATTATGGCTGTTTCACCAATCTTTTCATCATCTGTGGTTGATAAATTATTAGATACTGATACTATTTCTATTGAAATAATAGATACACCAGAAGCAATTTACGATAGATTAATTCTTGAAGGTGATGATGCTTTAGAGTATAAAGAAAGGTATAAAGAACATTATATGCAAGAAATAAAATGGGATCAAGTTGCCAGTTTTAATGAATTTAAAGATATTCCTAAAGTACATATAGATAATCAAACTATTAATGAAGCAGTAGAAACTGTATTTAATTATTTAAAAGAAAATAAAATTATAAATTAATTTATATAAAAATATAAGATCATATCCCATTTTGGTGTTAACACCAAAATCGTGAAAAATAAAAATAGTTACACATTGATTATCTCCAGGTGGTGAAGATTTATTGATTTATTTATACAAAAAGATTAATTTAAGATATTTAATTGGAAAAAGTATTGCTTGGCCTAATGAATATGAGTTAGTCGGAAGATTTACTTTTGCTAAAAGTGAAGAAGAGATTATTATTATGATAGATAAACTTAAAAAAGCTTTAGAGAAACTTGTATAATATTTATTAATGTATGAAATTACGTTATTTGTACTTGTACAAATTGTTAAAATTTGATAATATGAATGTGTAAGGAAAACTTACATAAAATAAAAAAGGAACACTTAATTTTGGATGCTAAGTGATTACCTTTTGCAAAGTTTTCACAAAACCCCCTGTTTAAGGTGGTTTTTATTTTAACACGATCTTTTAATAATGATGTAGAACAAAATAAAAATAATTATAAATAGATTAAATATTATAAAATATAATAATTTCTTATTCACAACTATCACCTCTTTCTATTGCTAGATTAGAGGTAATCACCTAAACAATTAAATGTTCCTTTAGGTAATAGGATATCAAATTATCAGTTATAAAGTCAATAAAAAATACACGATATTTCATATTTCATATTTTTATACCAATTGTATCTTGAAAAGAATTTGAAAATTTGATAATATGAATATGTAAGGAAGACTTACATAAAATAAAAAAGGAACACTTAATTTTGGATGTTAAGTGATTACCTAAATAATTTTAGTTTCACCAAAACCTCCTGTGTTTATGGTGTTTTTATTTTAACACGATCATTTTAATAATGATGTAGAATAAAATAAAAATAATTATAAATAAATTAATTAAAATAAAATATAATAATTTTTTATTCACAACCATCACCTCTTTCTATTGCTAGAATAGAGGTAATCACCTAAACAATTAAATGTTCCTTAAGGAATAGAATATCAGATTATCATTTTCAAAGTCAATATAGAACACGAAATTTCATTAAAAATTATTTTGTGTTTTTTCTTTATATGTGATAGAGTATAACTTACTTAAGGGAAATATATATGTTTTGGAGTAATTTATTTAAAAAGAAAAATTATAGCACAAATATAGTTAATAATATCTCTTCTAAAATACCTTCATTTGAAGAATTAACGACTGAAGAACAAGAATATGTTAGCAAACTAAAAAATGAATATATAAGCTTTTATGATACTGAAAATAGCTATATTAACTTAGATAATGAACTATTTAAAGAAATAGAGATGTATCAAGATTTATCTTTAGATATTATGCATAATGACCATTTTGGTAACATTGCGAGTTCAATAATAGATAGTAAAAAATTAGTATATTATTCTCATGAAATTTCAAAATTAAACAATACTTTAAAATACAAATACATCGCATTATGTGAGTTAAGAAAAGATAAAAAATACCTAACTAAACATATGGGACTGTATGTTCTAGGAAAAAGAAAAATAAATATATTAAAAGCTCTAGATCATCAAATTAATATCATAAATACTATGTTTGTTATAGCAAATCAAAAAGTAACTGATTACTGTGCTTGTGCCATTGCAAATTATCCAAAATCCCTTGATGAATACAAAAAAATAAAATTATTAACAGGAAGATTAGATAGAGTTACTAAAGATTATAAAGATTTATTTAATAAGTCAATGAATTTAGACAAAAATTTACCAATAGACGATAGATTAACTTATGTAGAAATATTATTAAACAAATTTGTTTATGAAAATAAATGTTTAATAAGTAAGTTAAAAGAGCAACTTAATCTAATTGCTAATAGCGAAATAAAAGATAAAAATATGCAAAGAGAAATAATTGATAATTTAATGAAAATCAAAATTTATTACAATATTTTCTATAAATATGGTAGAAATTTAATTGATGATAAAGATATTGAAGATTTATATCAAATAATATTTAATGTATATACATATTTTCCATTAGACTGTGACTTTAGTGAATACTGTAACTCATTACCGCCTAACAAAAAAAAATCAACATACACAAAAATTATAGAATCTAAAATAGAAATATTTAAACTAGGTAAATCAAAAATATTTGAAACATCCAATGTTCCAAAAGAACAATTAATTAGATGTATTGATAAAAATTATTTTAAATCTGATGGAATTTATTATTATTTTACTAGGCCATTACATGATTATCGTTTAAAAATATTACTTCTAATTGGACCATGAACATGGTTTAGAACAATTCTTTGAAAGTATTGTAGTGAATTTGAAAAACTATGACCTTACAGATATATTTTTTAATCTACCATATGATACTCTTGACCAAAATCTTACAAAATATTTATTATATAAATTACTTTTTGGCATGTATTTAAATATTAATAGTCCAGTGCATGAACAAATATTTGGTTTAAAAGATCATATTGGATTTTATAATTATAACAAAATAAAAGAATTTTTATATGAAGTCATAGATGAGTTAGAAATATTTAGAAAGACTTATAAAGATAAAATATTTTTTAATAACTTACCAGAAGGAATTAAATATTTCAGTACTAAGCATTTTGACAATTATATTAAAGAACATTGTCTAAACAAAACAATCATGCTTCCAAACAGTGTTAATAAAGTTGATATAACATTTAATTATTCCGAAAATATTAAAATAAAATGTCCTGATAAACTAGAAAAATTAAAGATTAATATAATGAGTGATGAAATTGATTTAAGATCAGAATGTCCTCATGCAACTATTATATTACCTTCCAATTTAGATAAATTTAGTGTTCACAAAGCATCTAAATCTAAATATGATTTTTATTTCAACCACTTAACATTAATTCATAATTATAAAATTTTAGATTTAAATTATAATGATTTATACTACTATTTCTATAAATTACTATATGCTTTATTTGAAAATAAACATAATAATCTTTCATTAATTTTTAGAACAATGCTTATAAATGATCCTAACAATAAAATTAGAACCATAGCAATTGATGATCTATTTGATAAGAAAGTTGAAACATTAAAAGGTGTTGATAATTTAGCTAAAACAATAGCTGATTATATTATAAAAAATAAGGATCAAATTAAGAATTTAATAAATAACGAAATAAAAGAACCCAAAACATTAATTAAAAAATAATTCTTGTTAATAAAATCAATGTATATTATAATATTCATAGAAAGTAAAGGGATATAAATGAATGTTATTGTGATAGGAAAGCCAAGAATAGATGTTACTGAAATAGTGGATAATTTTCCATTAGAAGGAAAAGATAAAAAAATAACAAAAAGAATTATTTCTAACGGAGGAATAAGCGTATATATTGCTTGTATGCTTGCCAAATGGGGAATAAATGTCTATTATTCAGGCGTTGTTGGTGGTGAAGAAGAAGGAATTAAATTAAAATCTAAACTAGAAGAATATCATATTGAAACTAAATTTGTAGAAGTAAATTATGAAACTAAAACTAACAAAAATTATAGTGTTCTTAATGAATCTAATGGTACAAGAACTAATATCATATTTGATAATGAACAATTTCTAACAAAACATAAATTTGATTTTGATCCAGATTATATAATTGTTGATGGAATAGATATGGCTGGTGCAATTGGAGCATCAAATAACTATCCAAACGCTAAAATGATTATGCTTGCTAATGTAGTATCTAAAGAATATTATAATTTATCTAAAAGATGTACCTATGTTGTTGCCAGTGAAAATTTTGCTAGTGCTTTAACTAAAATAGATATTAACTATAATAAATCTAAAACACTTGTTGACATAATGCAAAAAATTCAAGACTTAGAAAATGCTAAATATACTTTAAACTTACTAAATCATGGAACACTTTATGTTAAAGATCGTCAAGTTAAATATATTCCTAAAATCGAAGTAAAACAAGTTGATAATTTAATGATGGAAGCTGCCTTCTTAGGTGCGTTCTGTTACGGAATAATTAGCGATTTAGATATGGATGTTATTGGTAAAATATGCAATATGGCTTGTTATAAAGCATCTGAAAAAATAGGTACAATTGATAACATTTTAGATAAACAAGAAATATTTGATGCTTGCTCAATTAAAGTAGAAACAAAACCGGAAACAACAGAAACAGTAGATAGTAAACAAGTCGAAGAATCTAATAATAATGCAAATACAGAGGCTTCCAATGTATAAAGGTAGCCCCTTTTTAAATATCTTACCAAGTCTTGACTTGCACGGATACACTAGAGAAATGATATACGTTCCTGTCGATGAATTTATTAACGATAACCTAAAATTAAATCATAAAAAAATCTTAATTGTGCATGGTAAGGGAGAAGGTATATTAAAACAAGAGTTGCATTTAAGATTTAAAAATGATAAAAGAATCTTAAAAATGTATATTTCCAGTGAAAATGAAGGTTGTACTATCATTGAATTAAAGTAATTAATATGTTAATATATATAGCCAAACAAAGAAATAAAAATAAATTAATAACAAATAATATAAAAAGGATGTGATATAAATGTTTGTAGATGAAGTAACAGTTAAATTAATAGCCGGCAAAGGTGGCGATGGTTGTACCTCATTTAGAAGAGAAAAATTTGTTGAAATGGGTGGACCTAATGGTGGTAACGGTGGAAAAGGAGCTGATATCATTTTTACTACTGATAAATCATTAAAAACTTTAATTGACTTAAAGGTTCAAAAAACAGTAAAAGCAGATAAAGGAGTTAATGGTAAAGGCCGCGATCAAAATGGCGCTAATGCTGAAGATGTCATTATTAAAGTACCTGAAGGAACAGTTGTAACCAATCTTGAAACAAATGAAGTAATATGTGATCTAATTTCTGGTTCAAAAATAATTGCTCATGGTGGTCGTGGTGGAAGAGGAAATCGTTCTTTAGCAACTCATGATAATCCAGCTCCTCGTATGAGTGAGTTAGGCGCTCCCGGTGAAGAACTTCTTGTTAAATGTGAACTTAAAGTTTTAGCTGATGTTGGCTTAGTTGGCTTTCCTTCTGCTGGAAAAAGTACTCTTTTAAGCGTTATAACAAATGCCTCTCCTAAAATTGCTGCTTATCATTTTACAACTTTATCTCCTAATTTAGGAGTTGTAAAAACTTATGGCAAAGAATTTATAATTGCCGATTTACCAGGCTTAATTGAAGGAGCATCAGATGGAGTAGGATTAGGCTTTAAATTCTTAAAACATGCTATGCGTACTAAAGTAATTGCTCACATCATTGATATGTCAGGAGAAAACTCATTTAGTCCTTTAGAAAGTTATGAAACAATTTACAATGAACTTGCTAAGTACGATGAATCATTAATTAAGAAACCAAGTATTATAATCGCAAGCAAAATGGATTTACCAGAATCTAAAGAAAATCTAGCTAAATTTAAAGAAAAATATCCTAACTTAGAAGTATATCCTATCAGCTCAGTTTATAATGAAGGATTAGATGCTTTAATTAAAAGATTAGGTGAAATAGTTGAAGAAAGTGATAATCAAGCACCAACTATTACAACAACTGAAAAAGTATACAAATACGAAGAAGAAGTTCCATTTGAAATTCATAGAGAAAATAATATTTGGGTATTAACCGGACCTAAAATTGAAGAACTATTTAAAATGACTAGATTTACTGAAGACGAATCAGTTATGCATTTTGCCTATAAACTTAAAAAAATGGGTGTTGATGAAAAACTTGAAGAATTAGGTGCTAAACGTGGTGATGAAGTCAAAATAATGGATTATATCTTTAATTTTAAAGAATAATATAGTACTATTAAATTAGGAGGTTAAATAATAATGAAAAAAACAAGTATATTAACATTAGTTATTTCTATTATTTTAACATTGTTATTCATCTATTCATTATTCTTTGTAAAAACAACATTTACAGTCACATTTACAAATAATAACGAAACAGTTGAAACAATAAAAGTTGTTAAAGGAGAAACTATCAAATTACCTGAAAATCCAACAGAGGAAGGTAAAAAGTTTATTGGATGGTACTCTAATGGCAGGGAAGTAACAAACGAAACAGTTGTCGAAAGCAATATGAAAATAGAAGCAAAATTTGAAGAAATTACTACAACTACTAAAAAAGCTTCTAAGAAAAAATAAAAAATAACTTAAAGAATGACATTATTCGACAAAATAATAAATAAAAAATTGATATATTAAGTTCGGTGATAAAAAATGCGAACTTTTTATATTTTTAAAATTAATAATGATTATTATAAATTAACTAAAAACATGCCGTATAATCTTTACAAAGCATTACTTAATATAAAACTAGGTACTAAAGAAAATATTACTTATTTAAAAAATGAATATAACAGTTTAGTTGATAAATATAATAAAAGAGAATTAAATAAATATATTTATGGTAAAATGAATGAATTAGATGGCTATAATCTTTTTAACAGTGTTCATACATTTAATAGTTATTACACTAATGAAGCAAGTAAACTAATTGTTAATAATAGTTATATGATCTTAAAAACTAATACCATAACCCCATATTTTTTAGACTATTTAGAAGATATACCTAACTTATTTTTAATTGATTTTGAAAAAGGAGACTATTTTTATCTATCTAATTTAGTTAATATATAGTATAATTAAAAACGTAAGGAGTGATTTACAAATGTTACATGATATTTTACTTGTAGTCGTAGGACTTTTAATCGGTGCTGTAATTGGTTTCTTCTTAGCAAGATATTTTATGCAAAAATACTTAAAGAAAAATCCACCAATTAATGAAAAAATGATTGAAACTATGATGAGTAGTATGGGTAGAAAACCATCTCAAAAACAAGTTAAAGAAGTTATGCGTCAAATGAATCAAATGATGTAATGAAACTAGATTTAAGAAAATTATATGCATTTAAAAAATTAGAAATAGATACTGACTTAGATTTATCTAAAGTAGATTATCAAAAATTAAATATTAGAAAAATAAATAGAATGCATGTTAAAGGTATAGTTAAAGTAAATTATGAAGATAATATTGAATTAGATTTAGACATTAATGGAGAAATAATAATGCCTTGTGCAATAACTTTAGAAGATGTTTTAGTTCCAATTAATACCCATATAGAGGAAGAAATTCCAGAAAACACCCTAAAAGATGATTTTTATCTTGATTTATTAGACATTTTATGGGAAAATGTTATCTTGGAAGTCCCCATTAGAGTTACTAAAGAGGGAGCAAAATTAGAAAGCCAAAAAGGAAATGGCTGGGAAATTGTAAGTGAATAATTAAAGAATAGGAGTGATACCATGGCTGTTCCATTTCGTAGAACAAGTAAAACTAAAAAAAGAATGCGTCGTACACATTTAAAGAAAACTGCTGCTAACGTAGTAAGTTGCCCAAATTGTGGAGAAGCAATTAGACCTCATAGAACATGCACTAAATGTGGTTTTTATAAGGGAAAAGAAGTTATAAAAGTTAATAAAGAAGATTAACTTTTATTTTTTTGCCTTAATTTATTGAAAATAAATGTTAATATATAGTAAACTAAGATTGAACTTGAAAGAAGGAATATAATGAACGAATTAGAATTAATTCAAACCTATGAAGAATATAATGAACAAATAGCTGAAAGGCAAGATGAAAAAAGAAAGAGAAAAATCATTTAAAGCATATATTGCAAAATTAACCAAAGGTTTTAATGAATCTCAAGCTATAATTACAAATGAAATAGAAGAATTGAGCAATAAAAAATATGATTTTATAAAAAATAAAACAGTAATAATTAATTTAGCTGATTTATTAGATGAACTAGCAAAGTTAACTAAAATTAAACCAGAAGTTAATCTTATAGTTGGAATGCCTATTGATGAATTTAAAAATTATAGTGAATCAACCATTGAAGCAACATTTGAACAATTTGATAAGTTATCATGCAAATTAGCTATAAAATTAAATAATAATAGAACGTTTTTTGATCAATACCTTGATTTTCATTTTAGTAATCAAGTATATATTCATTTAATAAAAAGAGATGAAAATTATAAAAATAATTGTTTATTAAAATTATCTAAATTAAACAATTTACTAGGTAAATCAATTTATAATAATTATGATTTAGATAAAATACTTGTTGAGTTATCACTATATGATATAGTAATGTATGAAGAAGTAAGAAAGCCAGTTATAAATTGTTTAAAACCGCAAGAAGTAAATGGGAAAACTAAATTAATGGAAAAATATTAGTAGGAGGGAAAGCAATGAAAGATATAGAAAAAATTAGAAAATATGAAACAACTATAAAAGAAATAAAAAGTACTATCGAAGAAATTGAAAGTCGTAAAAAAGCATTTAAAATTTATATTGATAGTTTAGTCAAGGATTTTAAAGAATCGCAAAAAGGTCTTGAAGAAGAACTAGTAAATTTAGAAATTGATAGTAAAAATTTACTTAAAGAAACATTAACAGTTAAATTATCTGATTTGGTAAATGAAATATCTAAAGAATATGGAAATATAAAATGTAAGCCAAACATAAATGTATGGATGGTTAGACCTAATATTTATTTAAATGAGGAAGCATTAATAAGAAGTATTGATGAAAACGAAAAATTAAAAAGTAATTTAAGCTTTTATCTTTCTGAAATAGATGAACACATTAGCCTTACGTTTTTACCTACATACTTATTAAAAGAAACTATAAATTACAATCCTGATTTAATAGTAAAAGTATTTTGTACAGATGAAGAAAATATCAAAAACGTTAATAATCTTTGGACAGCAGATTTAATTTATGATTCAAATGATATAATTATAAATATTCCTATTTATAAAATATTAAATAGCCAAAATCAAAAGTTAAAAAATGCCATATTTAATTGTGTTAAACAAGAAGCAAACAAAAAAGTAAAACCAAAAACTCTTATTAAATAAAATAAAATATACAAAATTTAACAAAAAATGTTAAAATTATATACATGGAAGAAATATTAAATAAAGCAGAAATTATATATAATTATTTAAATACTAAAGATGAAATTAGTAAAAGTGATGTTATCTTAGGTTGTGGATCTATCGATACAAGCATTGCTGAAGTAGTAAAAGAATTAGATGATAAATATAATTTTAAAACAATAATTTTTAGTGGTTATAAAGGAAAAGGAACACTTGGTAAAATAAAAACAAGCGAAGCTAGAAGATTTAAAGAATATGCTCTAAAATTAGGTATTAATAATGATAAAATAGTGCTTGAAGAGCATGCTAAGACAACTAAACAAAACATTAGAAAATCCTTAAAGAAAGTAAATTATAATAGCTTAATAATAGTTCACAAACCATATGCTTTAAAAAGAACTAAGGTAATATGTCAAAAATATAATATTGATTGCAAAGTAACATCAGTTAATCTTTCATTAAGAAAGTACATAAGTAAAGTAGTAAAAGAAAATAATATGACTGAATCTGGTGTTATAAATGAAATAGTTGGTGAAATATTTATGTTAAAGCATCACAAATTATTTGGTTTACCAAAAATAGAAATAGATGATAATGTATTAGAAGCTTATAAATATTTAAAAAAGAAAGGATATCGTAAATATACAATTTAAGATAAAGAAGGTAAGTTATGCAATATTTTGATAATAATGAAAATTTAAAAAGTGAACTTAGAGATGTTTACTATACTTATAATAATGAAACATTTAAATTTAAAAGTGATTTAGGAATATTTTCTAAAGATAAAATAGATGAAGGAAGTAAAGTTTTAGTAGAAACATATATAAAGTATGGTAAAGATAATGTTAAAGGCTTAGATATGGGGTGTGGAGTGGGCTTTATCGGTATAATGTTATCTAAGTTAAAAAATATTACTTTTGATATGGTTGATGTTAATAACAGAGCTATTCATTTAACAAATATGAATATAAAATCTAATAAAGTAACCGCAAACGTATTTGTAAGTGATATGTATGATAAAATTAATGATAAATATGATTTAATTATAACTAATCCACCCATTAGAGCAGGCAAAGGAGTATATTTAACAATACTTAATTCTTCGTTTAATTATCTTACTGAAAATGGAGAATTATGGTTTGTAATGCGAAATAATCACGGTGTTAAAACAGTCGTTTCTGACTTAAACAAAGAACATCATGCTGAAATATTGAAAAGAGATAAGGGCTATTATGTTGTAAGGGTAATAAGATGAAAGCAATATTTTTAGATGTTGATGGAATATTAAATTCTAATGAACATACTGCATTTATTAGATCATTTGTAACTTATAGTGATAATATGATTGAACCATTTGATGATGAATGTTTACATAATTTAAAATATATAGTAGATGAAACAGATGCTAAAATAATAATTACATCTATTTGGCGTTTATTTCCTGACTATTTATACATATTAATGAATAAATTAGAAGAATATGGTTTAGATAAGAATGTTATAAGTCTAACAATTAGTAATAAATATAAAGATAAACTTCAAGAAATAGCTGTAAAACTAAAAAAATTAGGTATAACTGAATATGTAGTTTTAGATAATGACAATACATTAAATTTAGATCGCCATGTCATTACAAATAATGCAACTGGATTAACTGAAATAGATGCTAAACAAGCTGTTAAAATTCTTACATATAATGAAGAAATGTCAAGAAAATACAATAGATAATTATTAAAACAGAATTTAATTATATTTAACGATTATTCATATTCTGTTAAAATTACTATTGTACAAATTATTAAAATTTGATATTATGAATATGTAAGGAAAACTTACATAAAATAAAAAAGGAACACTTAATTTTGGAATGTTGGGTGATTACCTTTTATGGGAAATGCACCAAAACCCCGTGTTTATGGTGTTTTTATTTTAACGAATTTATTTTGATAATTATTTTAATTTAAAATGTAGAAATGATGAAAAATTTATTAAATTAAAATAGTTAAACAAAAAGATCTAGAAAGTAAGCAAAAGAGAGTAGTTAAACAACACCAAAATTGCCTTAAAAATTCAAAAAAAGTTACTATTCACAGCCCAGATAAATGATTGTATCAAAAAGAAGATGAAATTAATT
>ERZ808240.2372-NODE-2372-length-20777-cov-16.775408_pt1 | contig 20777 bp, 15 predicted proteins | sample MGYA00521084_ERZ808240 | MGnify/ENA primary metagenome ERZ808240 (study PRJEB31516, sample SAMN03275571) | gut metagenome | biome: mammalia-associated habitat; material: feces | host: Papio cynocephalus | place: Kenya | collected 2012-08-06 ...
TGCCCTTCCGTCCATGCGCCCTTGTCGCGGAGTCGCCACAGCAGCCGTCCGCCGCTCCGCTGACTTCCGCACATATTCTCTCAATCACCTCCGGTTCCGGCGCGATGACTGCCGCCATTGCCCCGGCTCTCGTCTCGCAGGCCTTCTGCATCGCCTCGGCACGGGCGGCGACCAGCCTGAGCGCATCCTCAAACTCCAGCGCACCGCAGACCGCCAGCGCGGAGAACTCCCCGAGCGAATGCCCCGCCACCATGTCGGGCCGTTCGTAGTCCAGCGCCTTGATGACCGAATGGAGGAACACGGCCGGCTGTGTCACCCGCGTCTGCTTCAGCTCCTCCGCAGTCCCTCCGAACATGACATCGGTAATCCTGAACCCGAGAACGTCGTTTGCCCTCTCGAACATATCCCTCCATTTTCCTCCTTTCTCATAAAGGTCCAGCCCCATCCCCGTGAACTGTGCTCCCTGCCCGGGAAAAACATATGCGTGCTTCATTTCGTACAAATAAAAATATGTGATAAAGTAGTTCCGTCCTAAAACGGCAAAGTTTCTCTATAAATATGTATATGGCACGGTGCCGGCGCGTATCATGATGCCGCCGCCTGCCGCAGTGCAAAAATAAGACAAAAGAAAATAAAAATGAAATTAGTTTTGCGTACATTGGAATAAATGCCTATCTTTACGGCGAAAATGTCGTGGACTGTCCTTGGGGCATACGCGATGTTTTCGGACATATTGATGAAAGTGATTAGCTTTTGTCCCTGCAACGGAATCTGGAAAATTCATTAAGCACAGGGGAAACGGCGTCGCTTCATTCTTGTATTTGCGAAGGATAAACCCAAGCAATACGAGTGTGGAGGAGTGTTTCTATTTGTGCTTGGGTCGTTCCAGAACCCCGTTGTGATAGAGACGGATAACTGCTCCACACTCTCGTTTTTTATGTCGCAGGAATGAAATTACCAAACTAACATCAATATGAGCAACAACAAAACTATTGTCCCGGGAATGGGAGCGGCGGCTCCTGCCCCGGCTGGATTCAGCCCTGAAGTTCAACCTGCATCGCCGGCCTACAACGGGACCGTTTTTCCCGGAATGAATCAGGCGGCGTCCGCCCCTGCCGCAGCCAAGGAACTGCACAAGCCTATCATGGGCTTCCTCTACAGCGTGTCACGCACTTCCAACGGGGAGTACTGGCCGCTCTACCTCGGCCCGAACTCCATCGGAAGGGCGGCGACCTGCGCCATCAATCTGCCGGAGGCCACCGTTTCCGACAACCACGCCCAGATAGTTGTCCGTGAGATGCAGAATCCGGACAGCGTCCTTGTGTTCATTCAGGACACGCAGTCAACCTGCGGCACGACTCTCAACGGAAGCACTCTCGGCTTCAATCCTGCGGAATGTCACAACGGCGACATAATCAAGATAGGGGAACACTACGAATTCTACCTTGTCCTCATCGACGTCAAGTCCCTCGGACTTAAGCCTTCGCCCGATTTCATACCCGTGAACCGGCAGGCCGCGCCGGTCTATCAGGCGCCGGCTCCGGGCGGCCCGTTTGCCGGAGGCTTCGGCCCTTTCGGCCAGACGGTGGGGCAGCCGCAGCAGAGGAATGAACCTCAGAAGCCGAACGGCGGTACAATAATAATGTAGCGACGGATGGAAGCCGTTAAGACAAAACATAAGCTCAGGGGCGTCATCGAGACACGTATAGGCGGAAGAAGTGAGAATCAGGACTATTATGGTTACTGTGACACTCCGCTCGGCTTTGCCGTGACAGTCTGTGACGGCATGGGCGGTATGCAGGGCGGGCAGATAGCGTCATCTGTGGCTGTGAGCAGCATCCTGTCAACTCTTCTTGAGGCCGAAACGGCGGAGTCGGATGAGGACATCGTCCGCCGTGCGGTCCGCAAGGCCAACAAGGATGTCATCGCCGCCGCTGCCGCCCACGGAATATCGGGAATGGGGACGACGCTCACCCTGCTCATAATCAACGATGTCCATGCCGTCGTGGCGCATCTCGGAGACAGCCGCGTCTATCAGCTGAGGGGGCACGGAAAGCATTTCAGGACATTTGACCATTCGATGGTCTTCGAGATGGTGCGGACGGGTGTCCTTACCGAAGAACAGGCGAGAATGTCGGAGAATTCCAACATCATAACTCAGGGACTTGGAATATTCCCCGATGTGGAGCCGGAGATTGAGGTTCTTCCGTACGAATCCGGTGACAGGTTTGTCCTGTGCACCGACGGAATATGGGGGACGATGAAGGAGACTGAACTGTTGTCCATGCTGACGGAAAGGACCCAGTCAGGCGTTGTCGTGCAGAAACTTGCGGACGCCGTCGATAGAATCGGTCAGAAAAAGGGCGGAAGCTACGACAACATGACCATAGCTTTGGTTGAGGTCCGGAAAAATTCAAAACTTAAGGAAAAAATGACAAGAAAAGCAAAAATCATCGTCGCGGTTCTTGCCGCCCTTCTTGTGGTGAGCCTTGCCGGGAATGTATTCATGCTCTGCAACATGAGCAAGGCAGACACGGAGGCGGCCGTTCACGAAAATGAGATCGGCACAGAAAACTCCGATGTTCAGCAGGACGGAGCCGGCAATCCGGCCGATGACCAATAAATCCGAAATAAGATATGAAGCGTTATTTTACAATAGGAAGGGACTTGCAGTCCGACATCGTCCTGAATGACGATTCCGATGTTGTGAGCCGCCGTCATGCCGTTCTTGAAGTGGGACGGAACGGGAAATACTTTATAACAGACCAGAGCCGGAACGGAACCTATGTCAACGGCATCCGCATATCTCAGGGAGAGAAAGTCCCTGTGACCCGCGAGGACGAGATTTCTTTCGCCCATGTCCAGGACCTGGACTGGAGTCTCGTTCCTAAGGACAGGACTCTTCTCGTGGCGCTGCTCTCGTCGGTAGGAGCAGCGGCGGTCGTGGCGCTGCTTGTTTTCGGGATAGTCCGGATAGCAGGCAGCAAGGCGGACGCGGGCAAGGAGACTGTCGAGACCGTGATTCCGGGCGCTGTCGGAACAGTTCCGGAGGCGGGGGCAGAAGCCGGGAAGGAAGCTCCTAAAGTTGTTGACGGGGACAAGGCCGCCACCGTGGAGAAGGAAAAAGAGGCTCCGAAGCCGCGTGTGGTCAAACCAAAGAAAGAAAAGCCGAAGGAGGAGCCGGAAACTCCGAAAGTCGTTCCGGATGCCATTTATTAACAATAACCTGAGACCGTCGGCCCGATGTCGGCGGCCGGTAAAACAGATTTACTTATGAGACTGATTAAGATTGGACGTGCGCCTGAATGCGACATCGTTCTTACAAGCCAATATTCCAGCAGCCACCATGCTGAACTGATACTCCTCGACAACGGCGACATTCTTCTCGTCGATACCGAAAGTTCAAACGGAACCTATGTCAACGGCCGCAAGATAGCTCCGAACAAGGAAGTCACCGTGACGCGCCGTGATTCAATAACATTTGCCGACCAGCCCCTTGACTGGACCGCAGTGCCTTCCATGAGGGTTCCTTCCGACGTGAAGGCCATACTCGGCATCGGAAGCAACAACCGCAATTCCATCCAGATTGACGGCACGGGAGTCAGCCGCTTCCATGCCACGGTGAAACAGAAGAAGGACGGCAAGTGGTACATAACAGACCACAGCACGAACGGGACTCTCGTGAACGGCACGCGCATCCCTAAAAATCAGGACTACAGAATCAGCGCGAAGGATGAAATCATCTGCGGCGGGGTGTCCGTTCCGAATCCGGTCAAGAAGGGCTCGAAGGGCGGAAGCGCCGCGGCTATAGCAGGTTCATGCATAGCCGCCGTTCTGGTTGCCTTCTGTGTGTTTGTCGGAATTAAGAACCCGTTCGGCTGGTTCAAAAGGGAGGAAGGCCCTATTGCCAAGCCTGTGACCCCGGAAAAGATTTACAACAAGTATGCTTCGAGCGTCGCCCTTATTGAGGTCGGATTCTATTTTCAGGCGTCGTGTCCGCTGAGCGGCACCGAGCCGTTGAACTATACGCTTCATTATGACGACGAGGGACAGCTTTTCTGGAAGTCGAACCCCGGGGGCAATGAATACACCGTTGCACGTGCGACCGGTTTCTTTGTCTCAAGCGACGGACGTCTCGTGACGAGTCTTCATGTCGTGGATCCGGTGAAGTACGGAGTGGAGGAATTTGCGGCAAACCGCATCAAGGAACTTTATTGCCGGGCCTATGAAAACAGGCCGGCCTTTGCGGATGTGTCCGTCAAGACAGTCTGCAAGTACATAAGGATAGTCCCGAACGGGAAGTACAACAAGGTCGATAACTGGGTGAACTGCCGCATCGTCAATACCAGTGATGACAAGGATATAGACATCGCTGTCATTCAGACAGTGACGGGACGTCTGCCGGAGGGTTCCACCTGTGTTCCTCTTACGATAAAGTCAAATATGCCGATAGCATCCAAGATTTATTCTCTCGGGTATCCGGTTCCTTTCCTGCTTCAGGACGACGGACACGACAACGTGTTCATAGACAAGGCCGTCGAGGCGACGTTCACAAGCGGCTCCATAACCAATGTCAACAAGACCACCTATGGAATAAACGCGGTCGTGACAGGCGGAGCGTCCGGGTCGCCGGTGTTTGATGAGGAGGGCTACCTCGTCGGAGTGATTTCCAAGGCGTTCTATAACGGGAAGGAATACAATCAGTGCGAGAAGGCCGAGAATATCATAAATCTCTTAAAATAGGAAAGTATGAAAAGATTGTTTTTGCTCTCTTCGCTCCTTTTTGCTGCGACGGTGTCGTTGTGGGGCCAGAAGATAGAGAAGATATACACAACTGGCGGTGAAACGTACGAAGGATACATCTGCGAGCAGGTTCCCGGCGAATACATCTGCGTCAAGACAGAGAACACCACCCGCAGGCTCGGATGGAACACCGTCGAAAAAACGGAGAAACTTGACAGGGATTCTGATTTCAGCCGCGGCGTGCTTGACGTCATGATTCTCAAGACGGGCCGGTTCTACAAGGGCCGTATAGTCGAGACGGTGCTCGGCAAGAGCTACAGGCTTGAACTTCCGGACAGTTCCGATGTTGTCGTGAAATATGACAATGTTTTCAGCATCTCGTCCGAGCCTGCCGACATGAAGGCCGGGCTCTGGAGTCAGGTGGATATGCTGGACAGGATTGATGTCAGGAACGGCGATATCATCGAGGGCTTCATTGTCGCCAGGCTCATCGGACAGTCGCTCACGATTAAGGCGAAGAACAGTTCCGTGGAGCGCACCATCCCTACGGGCGAAATCATAAAGTATGTCAAGATTCCGAATCCGGACTATGTCGTTCCGGCCCCGCCGGTGGTGAAGGTGCCGGAAAAGGTTGAGCCTCCGACATTTGCCCAGAAGCTTGAGAAGGTAAAGATTGAAGGCATCTCCTTTAAGCCAGTCACATTCACGAGGGAAGCTGACGGTAAGTTGGTTCTCAAGGACCGTAATGTTATCAAGGCAAAGCGGCGCAATGTCCGTCTCTCTGTTACTGTGGATTCCGTATCGACTGTCTGTCCTGAGATAATAAAGCTCAAGGAGGAACGCATCTACCATAAGGACAGGTCGCGCTATCCGTGCTATAAGGCCGGAGATGACTATAAGCCATACCGCTATTTGTCAGTTAATCTGGGCAGGGAATCTGCGGAACTTCTCGTAGATGAATTAGAGCCGGGCTTCTATCTGATTCTCCCTTACCTTGAGGGGGAGGAGGCAGCCGTCTTTGAGGTTGTGAAGTAGATTGTGGAGCCGTAAAACAGGGATAGTCATGAACATTGTTTCCATTCAGGGAGAATACGAGCTCGCCAACGGGTTCCACTACGAGTATGACCGCGACAGCGCACCGCTCGGAGAGGGCGGCATGGGCCGTGTCTTTCAGGGGTATATAGTTGACAATGCCACGGGAAAGTACAGTCCCGTGGCCATCAAGGAAATCCGTGAGGAAGTCGCCTCCAATCCCGAGCTCATAGAGAGGGCGCGGCGGGAGTCGTCCGTACAGATTGATGATGACAATCTTCTGCGGATGTACGGCTTCATTCCGAACGCGGAAATCAGTCCCGTCACCGGGGCCGGCATCATCCGCTACTATATGGTAATGGAGCGTCTCGTCGGGGTGGATTTGGAGCATGTGCTTTCAGGCATGACCTTCGACAAGTCAGGGATTGCCGTGCAGTATGCGCAGGAGATATATCAGATGTATTTCTCCGACAAGAGGCAGGCGATAATAACCATAATGTCGGGTCTCCTTTCCGGACTGAAGGCACTCCATTCGAGGGGATATATCCACCGCGACATAGACCCGAGCAACATAATGATTACGATGGACCGCAAGATCAAGCTGATAGACTTCGGCGTGAGCAAGCAGGTCAGCGCATGGACGTCATCAGCCGGAGGCGGCGGGACGAAGATGGGCTCTTTCATCGGAAAGGTCAATTATGCCGCTCCGGAACTTGCCATAGGCGACATCCCGAACCAGGGCTTTCAGACCGACATTTATGCGGCGGGCGTTCTGATGTTCCAGCTGGCTACCGGACACCTTCCTTTCTCCGGAACAAATCAGGAGGTTCTTCAGGCCCAGCTTACCAAGGAACTGCCTCTCAAGGAGGTTGAGGACAAGGGCTTCCGGGAGATTATCCGTAAGGCGACGGAAAAGAAGAAGGAGAACCGCTATCAGTCCGCCGAGGCGATGCTTGAAGATTTGAGGAAGCTTGCCGAGGGCAGGAGCGTCTCTGCCTCCGGCACGCGCCGTGTCTCCGCTCAGTTCCCTCCGGAGAAGAACCCCGCCCGCGAGACCGTGGAGAAGACTCCGCTGAATCTGCCTTACGGCTGGTTTTATGCCGGAGCTGCAGTCGTGGGTCTTGCTGTGGGTGTCGTTTTGAACTTTTGCATATAATAGAGTACGATGAGACCATTGAAATTCGGCGTGGCCGTGTTTATGTTGTTGTATCTGAATGCCGGAATGCTGGCTCAGAACCTGTCCGATGCCGGTAGGCGTATGCTTGTCGCAAACGCCTCTATTGAACAGCTTGAGGACTTCTTGTCGCAAAATATGTCTGGTGCCAAGCGGCGCGCATTCAACGCGAAGCTTCTCGAACTGGCGGACAACTATGAGTTTTATTCCACATTCGGTGACGAAGGCAGCCGTGCCGCCTTCCTTAACCTGTGTACTGACGATTCCATACCGGTGGTCAGCGATCTTCCCGAACATTCGTTCGGGAGGGCGCTGACGGCATCGGAGTATGCGGCTGCCCTTGGCTCCCGTGAGAATGTCAGTGTGACCGTGAAGAATCTCCGTCGTGGAGACTACACATTCTCCGACGGAGCATGGCACTGCACGCTCTCCTTCGACAAGCAGCTTTCCTACAACGATGCCAATGGGGTACTGTTCTCGATTGACGAATATTACGGGACGGATCTCCATGTCGAGATTTCCTGTGTCTATGACAATGACGCGGACAGTTTTCGCATCGAAAGCATTTCCTCTTCCATCGATTCGGCCTACCCTGACCTTCCGGAGAGTTTCGATGTCCTGGAGAAGTCCTGTGAGGCGGATGCCAAACTGAAGGTCGCGGGCAGACACCTGCGGTTCAACAGCTTCGACCAGGCCTTCGTGCCTAAGGGCGCGGTGAATGCGTGGAACGATGACATCAGGATAAAGAGAAACTATTATGCGCGGACGGAGAAATACGACTATTTCAGCCAGAGCTACCACGCGACTCATTTCCGGGCAAAGGTTCATGCCGGGTATGCCGCCGGAGGTTCGCTGAAGGTGAGCGGTGAAACGGCTTTCTCGAAGAAAAAGTCAATTGGCTGGCAGGCAGGCGCTGAACTCGGCTACACGGTCCCTGTCGGACGTGTGCTCACCATAGGTCTCTTTGCCGGAGCAGGCTATTCCTTCAGCTCCCTTGACCTTGCCGTCAGCGATATTTCATATTCCTACCGGATGAACGGCTCATGCGGGTCGTCATATAACAGGAACTATCACATATCGCTCGCGGAGGACAAACTGTCGTTTAAGGATGTATATGTTCCTGTATACCTGAATTTTGATATCCGTCTGATGAAAGGACTTCTGCTCGGCGTGGATGTCGGGGCGAAGATTTATTTCAGCGGAATCACTCATGCGGCGCCTTTCCATATCACGGGAACTGTAAGCGGCGACGCGCCCTCGTTCACGGAGGCTGATGCCGTCGGAGATTTCGACATAAGCGGTTCCAGTTTCCTCTATCCCGGCTCATACTCGAGAGACAAGATTGACTATAGTCTCACCGCAGGGCTGTCGCTGAGCTATGACCTCTGGTCCGGCCTCGTCTGGATTTACGCCCGATGCAGTTTCGAGATGGGACTGACGGACCTGCACAAGTCGGATGGAATCGCGTGGTTTTCCGAGGATACGGCCTACCCTGTAGTGTATTCTCCTCTTGGCGGCGGAAGCAACGTCGTCAGCCGTTCGTTCGCCGGCTGCGTCTCTTACAGGAGGCAGGCGATATGGCCGGAATTGGGAATGATGTTCAAGTTTTAGTGCGGCAAGCCGCAGATTTGTTTTTATGACTATGACTAAGAAAGATTACATAAACATTGCCGGCATCGTGCTGACTTTTGTTGCCTGCACCGGCACCGGATTCGGCGGGGCTTACCTTGCGAGGATGCCGCGCACGACCACGATGATTGCCTCGATCGTCGATGGCGGAAATGCAGGCGGTGGAACTGTTGATGACGGCAAGTCTGCACCTCAGACGGAAAGGACTCCTCAGACACCGGCTCTAAATGAACCCTTGACAACACCTGAGACACCCGGAGGTGATGGCAATCATACATCCGCTCCGTCGGATTCATTGAATAACGGCAGCGGCACCTCCATGCCCTCCGGGACTCCAGATGCTGTGGCGGAAGAGTCCGTTGATGATGCGGCGACCAGGGAACCGGATCCGGATGATGTCTGCACCCCTGATTTGCCTATGATAGCAAAGGTATCCGGTCCTGCGATGTACCCGACGACATCCCCGGAGCGCATCGGCTACCAGTTGGCAGTCACGTTCACGCAGGGTGTGAGGGTTCGCGGCGCGGATCTTCTTCACGACGGACAGGTCAAGTATTCTTCAGCGAAAGGAACCTTCAATGATGTCATGCCCGTCAATGATGCCAAATATATTCTTAGGGTAATTGCTGCAGACGGCACACTTGAGGAGAGGGAAGTTTCAGGTTTCAGGCTCATGCCGAAATGGACGGCCGGCTTCATCGCCGAACAGCTGAACGCTCCGGCGCAGGACAAGCAGTTCTACCGCCATTTCACTTCTGACTTGAAACTCAGTTTTGAAGGAATAAGCGACGCTGGCAACATCCCGGTTTCACTCAGTTCATTCTTTACATCCATGTCGGCTATGGGATGGAGGGTGACATCGGTAAAGGGACTTGAGTATGACAGGTATAACAGGATTAAATCCATTACAATAATAATAACGGAGCAATAGGCGATGAAAAGAAGGCTTTTAGTGATATTGTTCGTCTTTGCGGCTTTCTGTTTCGACGCTGCTGCACAAGGCAGGACATTGCGTTTTGTCTATGTTGCCCATGACGAAAACACTGTCACGCAGAAACTTATCTATGTTCTGCGGGACTACTATAACGATGCGCTTAACTATCCGGAACAGCGCGCGGTCGTGTTCTATCTTCCCAACGGCAATTATCCTGAGATTGTGCGTGTCAATACACCGGATGAAAATCCGAAGGATTTCGACCGGATTGTCGCTGAACTTCAGGGCAAACGCAGCCATGACGTCGATGTCTCGACAGACCTTGAGAACATTCAGAGAATCTTCCGGGAGTTGGAGACGAATGGCGGCGGCTTGGAATCCGTGTTCGAAAGCATGGAATGGGACTGGTATATAAATTCGACATTCTGGGCGTTGGGCTATAATGAATCGGTAATCGCTGCCCTTTCCTGGATTATGGAAATGCCGTCTCTTGTCGCAAAGGGATATCTTGACCTGAAGTTTTATTCTGACGAAAATGACATCCTTCCCGTTGCGGACGAGCATCCGTTTGGCCAGAAGGGGCTTATGGACGGAATCAACTTTATTCCTTTGACTTATTAGTGGTTTTATCAGCGTATATGTTAGCAATATGAAAAGATTTTTATTGGCATCAGTTTTCCTTCTGATTACGACCGTCTCCGTGGCTCAGCCCAAATTACCGTCAAAATGCAAGGTGTGGCGTCCTCAGGAACTCACTAAAAGTTTGTTCTCCGAAAATACGGCCGAAAAAGTGACTTCGGAGAAATCGTCATACGGTCAGAGCGTCAATACAAAGACATTTTGGACTGTCTATAGTGACAGGGCGGACAATGTAACCTATATGACATCGTCAATTTCGGGACAGAAGTTCTCGGCGCTTGAATTTAATGAGGAACTGCGGATTGCCCAGATAGAGAACGGCATGGCTCTCGTCTATGCCGAGAAGAAGATTACTGACTATCCTAAGATTTCCGAGGCGGCCGTGTGCCGTGGCTGGGTTCCGATGGACAGACTGCTGCTGTGGCAGTCATGCCCCACAGACAATCAGGGCATCTATTACAAGGCTCTTCTCTGTGTGAACCTCGACAATGTGAATGACAAGACCAATGTCGGGTTCGGCTATCTCGCGCCGGACGTCAAGGCTCAGAAAGTCAGGCTTTCCACCGACATGAACTTCTATTTCATCATGAAGCGACGGAACGGAATGGCCCTGCTTTCCACACAGAGCAAGATGGACGGCCAGTACTCTTCTCAGGTTCTTTACTATTGGGTTCCCGAACAGTCATACGTCCCTTGGAACCAGCGCTCATGCCTTGAGCCGACATGGAAACACGATGACGTTGAATACTTTGCCGCCAAGGGTATATATTCCTATGTGTATGCCAACAAGGAACTTAAAGGGAATTGGATAAGCCGGATACCGTTTCATAAGAAGGAACCGAAGAATGGAAAATATGAACAGTATCTGTATCGTATGGACGGAGAGAAGCTGCGATATCCGATTCTTGACAACGGTACTCCGGCCGTTTTCAATATGTCAACATTCAGCACTATAGGCGGCGAGGCAGCCGGTACGAACAATCCGCAGGATGATGACCCGTCGTTGCTTATCGATGCAAGCAAAAAGAAAGAACTTGAGAAGATGATGCATATCAATCTCGGTATTGTGATAGACGGCACATCTTCGATGGAACCATATTATCCCGCTGTCAAGGAGGCCATTAAGGAGGGCGTAAAGTACTTCTCGAAAAATTCGAGAATCAAGGTTGGTATCGTCATCTACCGTGACTATGCGGACGGCGATGCTGGACTTGTCGAGGTCATGCCGATGACATCAGCCAACAACATATCCCGCATCAACGCCTTTCTCGACAGCGGCGGTTCCTATGGTATCAAGAGCTCGCCGAACGACAGAACCCAGACCGAGGCTCTTTATTGCGGAATGACCACTGCCCTTGACAAACTGTCTTACAATAAGGATGAAAGCAACATGATGCTTGTAATCGGAGACTGCGGAAACGATTCGGCCGACAACAGATATTCCCAAGATGACATCATAAACAAACTCATCTCCAAGAAAGTCAGTCTCATGAGTTTTCAGGTACAGAACAGGAATGTTGTCGCCTATAGTCTGTTCAACAGACAGCTTCCGGAGATGATTCGTAAGTCTCTTCTTGCAAATTATCATGCCTATGACCCGGAAATAAAGGTCAGCACCAGGGCAACGAAGGCTAAGGACGGTTTTGATTATCACGGCAATTCCGTTCCGGAAATATATGTGTGCAGCCACAGGACTGCGGATCCGTCAGTGAATGACGGAAAGATGGAACCGGCAAAACTGACCGAGAACATGACTTCCTCAATCGGTGGATTTGCGGAGGCAATTCAGAAGCAGATGGATCTTATCGTAAGTGCCGGACAGTCAAAGCCTGTCAAGAAGCCGACGACATTCGGCCCGAACGATGGACCGGCGCAGGATGGCATAGACATATCGGATAAATTTCTCAAGGAACGCCTTGGTGAGGCGTATGTCAAGGCTCTGGCAGAATCGAAATCACTGATTAACTTTAAGGGCTATGCAAGCCGTCAGGACGAGAGCGGCCGGGATTTCTATAAGCCGGTCATATTCATCTCTCAGGAGGAATTTGACGAGCTGCTCAAGCGTATGGCCCCGGTTTATGAGGACGCGAAGAAATCTGCGGCGAACGACCGCGCACCTTTCATCGAGGCCATGAAGGCATTGGTCAAGAGCTTTGCTCCCGGTATGACTGACGCCGACTTGGCGGCGCTTGACAACAGTCAGATTACCCGAATCATCGGCGGACTCAACGAGGCGGCTTCCAGTATGAAGAAATATCGTCTGGACGATGTTTCCAACCGTCAGATTGTGACTAACCAGATGTATTTGTCAATCATCAGCACCTTTACGAGAAAATACGACAATCTGAAAAATATCCGTCAGAGCAAAAGCTACAAGTATGTCAAGGAGTTCAACGGCTCACGCTACTACTGGATTCCGATTGAAGACCTTCCGTAGAATCCTTATGCATAAATCACACGCCATAAACAGAACCTGTCATAAAAACGAATATGAAACTGTTTGAAATAGAAAACCTCCGCTGTTCCTACGACAAGGCCTACAGGGAGGGCGTCTCAAAGGTGATACTTGAAATTCACCGGCTTGTCATCCCCAAGGGGAAGAAAGTCTTTATCGTCGGGGAGTCCGGAATCGGCAAGAGTACGATTCTGGAGACCCTCGGCATGATGAACCGCACGATAGTTCCGGACGAGGGCGCGAAGTTCTGGTTTTATGAAAACGATGCCGAACACACCGACCTCGCGAAACTTTGGGACGGTTCCGATGCCATGCTCTCCGAGTTCCGGTTGAAGCATTTCAGCTTTATCTTCCAGAGCACCAATCTGATGCGCAACTTCACCGCGTTCGAGAACATCGCCCTCACGAGGATGCTTCAGGGCTACTCCATGGAGTCGTCCTTCGAGAAGACCCGCGAGGTGCTTGCCGAACTGGGGCTTGACCACATAGATGAGACACGCATGACACACGAGCTTTCCGGCGGGCAGCAGCAGAGGCTGGCCTTCGCCCGCGCCGTGCTCCCTGATTTCACCGTGCTCTTCGGTGATGAACCCACCGGCAACCTTGACAGCGACAACGCCGTGAAGGCGATGGAACTGCTTTCCGCAAAGCTTTCGTCGCTTGAGGGGAGTTCCGCAATCATCGTCTCGCACGATATGCATCTTGCCGTCTCCTTTGCCGACGTGATAATCAAAATCCGCAAGGAAAGCCGCCGTTCGCAGTCGGTCAGCGATGAGATTTCATACTATGGCGTGATTGACGACGCAAGTGTCTTCACCCCCTCCGCCGACGGCATCTGGAGCAACGGCGGCGAATCCTACCCGGCTCCGGAGTTCGAGAAATTCCTGAAGAGAATCTGAAAAAGAATTAAAGAATCAGAATAAAAATTACCTGACTTATGAAATTGAAAGAAGTTCTGTCGAGCGACTATTTCCGTCTCTTCATCAGAAGGGAGGGCAAGGTCGTGCTCGGAAAGAATTACTCAAGCCTCTGGCTGCTCACCATCGTGCTGAGCGTCACATTTCTCGCGATAGCGTTCAGCAACGCCAGCCTCAAGTACCTGTCCTACAAGATGAACGACCCGTTCATCAATTGGGTCGATATAAAGAACAACTTCGCCGAAAACGACTTTGACGGCTTTGAGACCGCCCTTCAGGACGAGGCTTTCCTGAACGAGTATCACTGCCGGGGCTACCAGACCGACAAGTATTGGTACTCGCTCTTCAGCACCGCAGGCAATTCCGGACGAAACCTCAAGTGCCGTTTCTTCGCGGACATACAGACCCCGCTCATCGAGGCAGTGCTTGCAGATGACAATGTCGTGGGACGCAGCCGAATCGCTTCGGACAGACTTCAGAACGATTCTTACGGCGTCATCATAACATGGAGCGCGCTCACGGAGAAACTCGGCTACAAGGATATTCCGGCATACATCAACTATCGCGGCTACACCGACCCCGAGGCTGCGGACGAGTTCTGCGCCGAGATTCTGGACGACCACTTTGCCAATGACCCTGTTCCGGTGCTTGCGGTCGTGAAGAGACTGCCTTCCAATATGGACATAATCGGAACAAAGTTTTTCTACCATCAGGACAACGGACAGGCGTTTAACCTCTATGAGCCGTCCTATTTCAGCTCGTTCATCTACTATGTTCCTGACGGCGTGGATTCGGAGAAGGCTCTGGAGCGGCTTGAGGCGATTACACGCGAGCATACGGAAATGACCTTTTTCTCCGAATCGGACATGGAACTCCCGTCGATGCTCTCGTTCCGAGGAGGCAAATTCATATCCCTTCTCTTCGATTATGAGGACGACGTCGATTTTTCCGTGAACCGGGAGATAAATGATGCGTTCATGAATGAATATTCCGGGAAAGGTGTTCTTCGCCTCTATAATTATATCCCTACGGACTACAATGACGACGATGACGACTACATCTCCGTCCATTTCGCCGACCTGTCGAAAATCAATGACTTTCAGGAATATGTGAAGGAACATTTCAAGATAGAAATCGAGATGTCGCAGATTAACGCGAAGGAGAACTTCAATGCGGTCAGCGTGATGGCAAACATCCTCTCATGGACCATGATAGCCTTCGCCATCGTCTGCATCATTCTTTTCATCGTGAACCTGCTCCAGTCCTACTTCCAGAAGGTGAAGCGTAATCTCGGAACTTTCAAGGCGTTCGGAATCAGCAATTTCGAGCTCACCGCGATATATGTCCTCATTATGGTGGCCACGATTCTTGCCGCGACCTTCATTTCCCTTGCCGCGGTCTGGCTTATTCAGGGACTGTCGCTGCTGTGCGGCATTGTCAGGGACGGGGGATTCGGCTATCTGTCGCTGTGGAACCTCAAGACTGTGATTTCAGTGCTGATTATAATAGCCTCTTCCGTATTTACGGTGTGGTATGTCATGAAAAATCTTCTGAAGGCAACTCCGGGCGATTTGATTTACGACAGGTAATCTATTGAAAAATATGATGAAATACAATTACATAAAGATAATGCGTCTTGCCACGATGGCGGCGCTCATGTTTGCTGCCGCCTCGTGCGCGAAGGACGATTTTCAGACGGAAGAGCCGATTCCGGCACAGAACGCGATTTCCGTCAGCAAGATTGACATCGCCCCGCTCGGCGGGGAATACACGTTCACGGTTTCCTCGGACTCGAAATGGAAGATTTCGGGAATCCCGTCATGGCTGTCGGTGGTTGAGGAAAACGGGAAGAAGTCCCTCAAGGACGGGGATAGGGTCAAGGCCGGAACACGGTCATTCACGGTCTCGGCGGCTGTCAATGATGAGCATACCGGCATCGGCACCGGGCGTGAGGCCGTCCTTGCATTTGATTCAGAAAACGGCTTCATGTCAGGACAGGTTAAGGTTGAACAGCCTTGCCCGTATTTCGTGATAACTGCCCGGAAGCCCGGATTAGGTTCCTCCGGGGAACTCGGACATTCCGACAGCGTGACTTTCCCATGGAACTTCACTTCCGAGCAGCCTTTCGGCCGCGAGGCCGTGACATTCTCCGTCGAGTCCAACACCGGGTGGCGGATTGTCAAGGAGGTCACGAAGTCCATCTCGCTTGATTACAGGAAATACAGCCGCAGGATCTTGGCGGCCGACGACTCCGAGGCTTCTCCATCTTCGGAAGCCCTGACCCGTTCCGGGGTGGAGGACGGATGGCTTGAAACGCCGGCTCTGGGTGAATATGAACTTAATGATGAGGGTGCCTGGACTTTGCCGTTCATTCCTGAAACCTACAATGCGACAGGAGAAAACAGGGCGCTCAGGCTCAGGTTCATTGGTGCGTACGGAAATGACGGAAAGCCACTGGACGAGTATGTCGTGGATTTCTTGCAGAACAACGTGCGTTTCAATGTCAGTATGTCTGCGGACTACAGCAGCGGCTATGTCGAGTTTCCGGCAGCCCATTCCTCAGAGATGACTATGACCGTGGATTCCGAGATTGACTGGTATGTCGAGAAGGATGCCTCATGGCTCGCGACTGTTCCGGACAGTCCGGCAGGCGAGGGGCTTGGCGCGGATTCACCGGCGACTTCTTTCTCTCTTAATGTCAGCCATTCCGGTTGCAGCGGGAATGCGAACCCTGATAAGACTGTGCAGGCGTCGAAGCTGCGTGTCGTCGGAAAGGCCGGGGCGACTCTGCTTCCTAATGAGGTGAATGTCCGTCAGGCGGCGTATGTTCATAACCTTTCCGCAAATTCAGTTGAGATTGCCAACAATGACCTTTCAGCCAAGTCGTTTGATGTTCTCTCATCCGGCGAATGGACGATTTCCGGAGCTCCGGACTGGCTTTCTGTCAGTCCCGTTTCCGGGAGCGGTCATGTCCCGGATGCTGTTTCCGAGTCCGTTTCACTGAAGGCCTTGTCGCAGAATCTCGGCTTCAGCGCAAGGACAGTTCAGCTCAAGGTCGCAAGCGCTCTCAATTCTCTGTCGGAGTCGTTCTCCGTCAGTCAGGCTCCTTACATCTTCGAGGCCACGGCCGCGAATCTCAGTCTCAACACGCTTTCGACCGACAAATATGACCTTGACATAAAGAGTTCCGGAAAATGGAGCGTTTCCGTTTCTTATGAGGGCTCGCCGTCCGCTGACTGGCTTGGCATTTCTGCAACTTCCGGCAGCGGGGACGCGACGCTTTCTTACGGGGCCCTCACAGGCAATGAGGTGCAGAAAGACCGTTTCGCGGTCATCAGCATCCATAGCGTCACTCATGAGGAGGCCGGCATTGCCGTCGAGCCTATAAAGATTCAGATTACGCAGCGCAAATACACCTTTGAGGTTTCTCCGCTTCCGGATGCCCTTGGCGTTCTTGCTTTCGGACCGCTTTCGGACGAGAGCCATACGATAAGCGTTTCATGCTCGCACATCTGGAGCGTGAGCGGCTCTGACTGGATTTCCGCAGTCCCTTCTTCCGGCTCGGGAGACGGCAAGGTAGTCATCAAGGTTCAGAACAACCTCACGAAGACTGACCGGAGCGGCACGTTCACAATCAGCAGTTCACTCAATGGCGTGACCCACAGCCACACATATAATGTGACACAGTCCGCGTTTGTGTTCAATGTCTCCGGGACATCGTTCACCGACCTCGCTCCGATTCAGACATCGTCATACACGACATCCGTGGAATGCTCCGGCGACTGGAAAGTTGAGATTCCGTCAGATGCGGTATCTTGGATTACAGCGACGCCGTCGTCGGGCAAGGCTTCAGACAGAAGCGTGACTTTCAAGGTTTCCGACAATGTCCTCAAATCCACGCGAACTGCGGAGGTCAAGGTTTCCAGCGCATTGGGCGGCTATTCCGAGAGTGTGCACTTCCAGCAGAATCAGTTTGTCTTTGACGAGACTGCGGTGAACATTCAGGCCGTTACCCTTTCTCCGGCGCAGACGAAAGTTCCCGTGACAATCTCTGACGGTGCGTCGTGGACAGTCGTCGGCAAGCCGTCTTGGGCGACAGTTTCTTCCGCGTCCGGCACAGGAAGCGGCGAAGTCACTGTTTCTGTAGCGGACAACTATGAACTCTCTGCCAGAACCTCATCCGGTTTCGGAATCCGAAGCTCCAAGAACAGCCTGCTCAAGCCGATAACTCTCAGCCAGTCGGCATTTGTCTATGACACCGCTCCCGTGACGCTCACTGAATACTCTGAACTTAACGCACCGGCGCAGCAGTTCACGATGGGCGAGTGCATGGGGACATGGAGCGTGAAGAATGCTCCGGACTGGGCTAAGGTCAGTGTCAGCGGCTCGGCCGTGACGGTAGGGGCTTCCGACAACCTCAAGACGACTGAACGTTCCGCTGAGTTTACTCTCGAGAGCCAGTACGTCGGGTACAACTCCGCCTTGAAGAAGAAAATAACACTTTCGCAGGCAGCGTTTGTATTCGACGGGACAGCGGCAAGTTTCACAGTCGATGCGGTCAATCCTGCGGCCAATACCGTGGATGTCAAAATCTCGTCTGCGGCTCCATGGGAGATGACAGGCGTTCCGTCATGGATTACGGTCACGCCGTCACAGGGAACAGGAAATGCATCGGTAAAGGTGGAGTGTCCGGACAACTTCGGCCTTTCACAGCGCTCAGCCGGCGATATGTATGTGAAGAGTACGCTGAACGGGCTGACTAAAAAAGTCTCAGTCGTCCAGAAGGCATTTGTCTTTGACACAAAGGCTGTGACAGTGCCTCAGTTCGTGTCGTACAAGGCTTCCGTTCAGACCGTTACAGCGGGTGAGTGCATCGGAACATGGTCTGTAAAGGATGCTCCTTCCTGGCTGAATGTTGCCGTGGACGGTTCCGTGCTCACTTTGACGGCTTCCGACAACACTGATTCGTCCGCCCGTTCGGCGACATTCCGCGTCGAAAGTCAGTACATTTCGCAGAATCCTGCACTGAAGAAGGAGATTACGGTATCACAGGCCGGCTATGTCTTTGACGAAACGACGGCATCCATGACATTCTCTCCTGTCAATGAGTCGAGAAAGACGGTAAAGGTGACCTGCACGGCGGGTTCACCGTGGACTCTTGTCAATGTCCCTTCATGGGTCAATGTGTCTGCATCGTCGGGCAGCGGCAGCACCGACATCTCGGTTACAGTCGAGACGAATGTTTCCGAGCAGTCCCGCATCTCGTCCGGCTTTGCGGTGAAGAGCGGCCTTACCGGTGCTCTCAAGCCGATAGAGGTGACGCAGACAGGATTCGTGTTTGACAAGACTCCGGTAACTGTACCTCAGTTCGGCGCTTACAAGGCGGCCTCGCAGACGGTCACCATAGGAGAATGTTCCGGGACTTGGAGCGTCGCCGGACTTCCTGAATGGCTGTCTGCCAGAGTGAGCGGCGGCAGCATAATCCTGACGGCATCTGACAATAATGACACCGCTTCCCGTTCGGCGACATTCCGCGTCGAAAGCCAGTACATCTCGCAGAATCCGGCATATGTTAAGGAAATAACGGTGTCGCAGGAGGGCATAACATTCGATGTCCCGTCCGTCAGCCATACATTCGATGCCGTTGACTCATATCTTCTGAACATAAACATCAACTGCTCTTCTTGGGTTCGCTGGGAACTTGTGAATGTCCCGGACTGGGTAGTGCCTACCACAACCTCGTTTACCGGTTCATGTATGCTCTCCATCAGGGTTGAGGACAATCCGGACGAGACGGAGCGTACAGCCTCTGGTCTCGCGGTGAAGTGTACTCTGAACGGGCAGTTGGCGCCGATTTCCATAACCCAGCGAGCCAAGGTAAAGGAACCTGATCCGGAACAACCGGGCGGAACGGAAGGCGGCGAGACAGGCGGCAAAGAAGATGTTTGAATTTTTTGTTCAGTTATTTTGAGATGTGTTTTTGAGTCAGATTTTGTTGTTTTGAGAGGAGTTTAGCGGTGCTAAATGACGAGCAAAATGGGAAAATATGGTCAAAAAGACACCAAAAGAACGGACATATAAAAATAAATGTGAGAAAAATTAAAACATATTCTTAAAATATAACAGCTTATGATAACTTTTTGCATCGGGCGCAGCCCCGAAAACACGATTGTCTATAATGAACCCTCAATCAGCGGCAAGCACGCTGAACTCACGGTCTGCGATGACGGACGAATCATCTTCAGGGATTACAGCACAAACGGCACTTATGTCAACGGCCAGTTTGTCAATCAGAACACCGTGGCCGTCTCGTTCGGAGACAGCATAATCTTCCCCGGCAACATTCCGTTTGACTGGAACATTGTCAGCAATGCTCTCAGTTCTGCGGCTTCTCAGCCCCAACAGCAGCCGCAGGGATACGAGCAGCCTATACAACAGGGCGGCGGATATTCTTCACGGCAGCCGGCATCGTCGTCCCCGGCTTCGGGAACATGGCCTGCCAACCGGACTGCCTTGAACTTTTCTCAGACATTCCATGAGGCATTCTCCATCGGCTTCGGTCATGTCGGAACCTGTGGCGGAGCATTGCTTCTTTGGCTGCTCACGTGCTGGATTCCCTACATCAATCTCGGCACCTTCTTCGGGCTTCAGGGGATGGTGAACGCATGGGCGAAAGGCGAGCCGTTCAAGGCTACGGACATTTTTGACAGCAAATACAGGAGAATGCTTCCGGAACTTCTGCTGGGCGGCTCTTTCAGGTGGACGATTCTTCTGATTTCGACTGTCCTTCTGGTTGTCCCGGCATTTGTGCTTGCAATAGCCACGATGTTCAGCACCCTCATAATGATTGACCGTGAATATTCGCCGGTTGATGCAATCCGCGAGTCCAACAGGATTACTTACGGCAGCAAGTGGACGATTTTCGGAGCCCAGATTGTGATTGCCCTGATTTTCGGGGTCGCCTCAGGCATAATCGGAGGCATTTTCGGCATTGTGGGATTCTTCAGCCCTGCCGTCAGCATAGTGCTGGCGATATTGGAACTGCTTATTCAACTGTTTGTTGTAATGCCAGTCAGCTACGGCATGACTGCATCAATGTGGAAGCAGCTCTCCGCCAACATCGGGGACTGATAAACAATACCACAACCACTCGCCGTCGGAAAATCCTTTTTCCGGCGGCGAATTCATTTTGCGTTTCTTCAGAACAGCCCGTAAATCAGATTCCACAGGAGAAAGCGCGCGAACTTGCCGACG
>ERZ808240.2374-NODE-2374-length-20761-cov-3.657346_pt1 | contig 20761 bp, 13 predicted proteins | sample MGYA00521084_ERZ808240 | MGnify/ENA primary metagenome ERZ808240 (study PRJEB31516, sample SAMN03275571) | gut metagenome | biome: mammalia-associated habitat; material: feces | host: Papio cynocephalus | place: Kenya | collected 2012-08-06 ...
GTTTTTGTAATCCACGGTTCCATCGGCAAGCACTTTTGGTTTTGGATTCACTTCTTTCTTAAAATAATAAGAAAAATATGCATCCTCACCATCTACCGGTGCTTTTCCCTTAGCGACAACAATTTCTTTTTCAAACTGTTTTTCTCTTAACATCGCAATAATTGACTCCCGCAAAATTCCTTGTTTGACATCCTTGTGTTTAAGAAGTTTTAAAACATCTCCCACATCCATTTTCGAAAGTTCCTCTTTCAACACTTCACTTGCAAGTGAAAAATTAACACTTGCCTGCATCTTATCTTCCGATACAAACACGCAGGATTCCAGCAAATAATCATCTGCCTGCTTTTCCGGTATTTCCTCTTCTTGTTCCACTTCTTCTGCTTTTGTTTCACTTAGGAATTTACCCACTTCATCATCTAATAGAAGTTCACTCTGGTGTATTTTTTCAAGTTTTTCAAGCATCTGCTCCGGCTCAAAATACTCTTTAGCAAATTCAGTAACATCAATTCCTTCTAGTAATCCTTTTCGAAGAATTTCCATCTGTTTTTGTGAAAAACACGGGTTTGCATAGACTTTTACATCAAGCCCCTGCTCTAAACCGTACCGGATTTCCCTCATCTGAAACCAATTTAACTCCGGGTCTGCATACACTGCTACATTCAGATTTTTCTGCAAACCAAGAATAATTTCGTGAAGCTGAACCCCATGAAAACTTTTTCGTATATATGGAAGCAGATTCACCCCTGCCTCAAACGCATCATTAATTTCCTTTAATTGTTCCTCATCATATCCTTCTTTTAAATACGGTGTGATATCATGGTTCATCCGGATACCGCGTCCAATTTCAAGCAAAAGTTTTCCGGCATATCCCTGTTTAGCAAACGGTGCCAGTGAAATTCCCTCTTCCATGCCTTTACGGACCGCACGCATCGTCGTATATTTGTAGGATGGGTCCGCATAGCAGGAAACATCCATTTTACTCTCTAATCCTTTGCGGATTTCCCGCATCTGATACCAGTCATAACGAGTATCACAGTAAATATCCACCGATACACCCCGTTCTAATCCCTTTCGGATTTCTTTCATCTGTGGTGCCAAAAATTGAACGTTCAGATATTTTTTTACATCCAGTTTTTCCTCCACGCCTTTTACAATTTCCTGACATTGAAGCCAGCTAAATCCCTGCTCGATATATTTTTTAATGTCAATTCCAGCCTCTAAGGACGTGCGGATTAATTCCATCTCAAGCCAGCTTTTTGCCGGGTCCAAAAATAGTTCAACATCAACTTTACTCTCCAAGCCCTTGCGAATCTGCTCTAACTGCAGCGCATTAAAAGAAAGGCGGCGATATCTTTCAATATCACCGCCTGCTTTTTGGCACAACAATAACTCCTTCTCATAATTCTTCTTCTGAATCTCTGCATCAATCTGTCGTTTCATGTACACCCCTTCTTCCCATGTAATTCTTCCTTTGAGCCCCAAATCATTCTCTTTTATAAGAATACCATGATTTTATGCTCTTTGTCAATTTATCATATGATAATGCAGACTAAGCCGCCGTTTGAATCGTTTACCACTTTTTGTATGGTATCCTGTAATTTCACCTGACTTTCTTCAGTCAGGCGATTTACCTTGGAATGGATCCCTTCATCCACTAACTGACGGATTGTCTTTCCAAATATATTCGTGTCAAAAATGCCATCCGGATTTTCCTTTGCATTCTGGCTGATGTAATCAATCAAATCCTTCGCCTGTTCCTCACTGCCGACAATCGGTGCAATCTCTGTCTCAATGTTTGCCTGAATGATGTGCATGGACGGACAGCTTGCTTTAATTTTTACACCATATTTATTGCCATGACGAATTAATTCCGGATCAGCAATCTGGATTTCCTTCTCCTCCGGCGGCACAATGCCATATCCTTTTCCTCTTACCTGATTGCAGGCTACCGCAAGAGATTCATAATTGTTTCTCATGCCCGAAAGTTCTTTCAAAAGCGAAATTAAATCGTATTCGCCCTCTATATTGGTTCCCACCATTTCACTCAAAATTTCATAATAATAACGGTCTTCAAAATCCACCGATAGATTGACAACACCATTTTCCAATTGCTTATCGCGGATGTACACGTCTTTGATATAAGGTGCCTGCATCTGAATGGAGTCGTCCTGAATATCCTTCATGGTATGCACCTTTTGTATGACATCTCTGCACTTTTCAATCAAATCCTGTTTCAGCCAGTTATCCGGCTGTAAAAATTCAACCCACTTAGGAAGCAGGAAATTGAGCCTTGTAATCGGAAAATCCGCCAACAGCTGCTCCATGATACGAAACACATCCTCTCTGTCCATTGTCTTACAATTTACCGCCATTACGGTTTTCCCATACTGTGTTTCCAGTCGTTTTGTAAACTGCATAGTTTCCTGCGAATCCGGACGGCTTGTGTTTACAAGAATCAAAAAAGGCTTTCCTGCTTTTTCACATTCCATCACCGTTTTCTGCAGTGCCTCTTCAAAGTTAGCTGCCGCAATATCACCAAAAGAACCATCTGTTGTGATAACCAATCCCAGATTGGAATGTTCCTTGATTACTTTACTCGTACCAATTTCTGCCGCCTTCGAAAAAGGAATTTCTTCTTCCGACCACGGGGTTTTTACCATGCGCTCTTTTTCTTCCTCAATGGCACCAACGGCATCCGGAACCAAATATCCCACACAGTCAATTAGTCTTATTTTCCCGGTTTCCTGATTAGAAAAATGAATAACTGCCGCCTCTTTTGGAATAAATTTCGGTTCCGTTGTCATAATTGTTTTTCCATCTGCCGACTGTGGCAGCTCATCAATTGTCCTCACCTTTTCATTATCATCCGACATTTCCGGAATCACAACAAGCTCCATAAAGCGTTTGATAAAAGTCGATTTGCCGGTACGCACCGGTCCGACTATTCCCAGATAGATTTCGCCTCCTGTACGCCGGCTCATATCCTGGTAGACATTGTATTTGTCCATAAAAAAATCCCCCTTGCATTGCTGGAGACACACTCGTATCTGCCTTCTGCTAAACTATATGCAAGGGGAATCTTAGTTATTCTAAGGTTTTATTTTTTCACCAAAGTTTTTTCTACTAAATCATAAAAATATTCGTATTTCATCATGTAAACAATGTAGTCTTCCAAAGAAGCATTATCGCTTGTTGCCGATTTAAAATTCTTGCGGTAATCGGCTTCTGTGATATTATTACTCTTGCAGATTTCTGCAATTTTATCTTCAAAATCCTGCTTTGTCACACGATATCCTTCTGCCTGTGCTACTGCTTCAGCCAAAAGTCTTTCTTTCGCAATGCTTTCATAGTAGCTGTCCTCAGTCATACCATACATGCCAAGAAGTGTGCTTACATCCGTTCCGGACTGTGTTGCCTGACTCTCCAAAGATTTTGACTGGATTGCCTTAATCTTTTTAATAAGTTCATCCGGTACTTTGCTAATCTTTGCTTCGCTCGTAATCTTACTCATCGCCGTCGAAAGCATCTGCTGTTCGTTCTGGCTCTCTAATTCTTTCTTCGCTGCCTCTTTAAAAGCTTTCACGGTTTTCGTACTGTATGTGGTATCCAGTTTGGCAACCAAAGCATCCGTAGCTTCTTTGTAAATGTAATTTACTTTGAGTGTAAATACGGCTTCTTTTCCTGCCAGTGATGTATCACGGTAATCTTTTGGGAAAGTTACTTTGGCATCTTTTGTCTCGCCGACTTTCATGCCGATTAAAGCATCTTCAAACCCTTCAATCATTTTACCGGAACCAACACGTAAAAACTGTGACTCAGCCGTTCCGCCGTCAAAAGCTTTGCCATTCACTTTTCCTTCATAATCAAAGTTAATCAGCTGATTCTTCTTTACTACCGTATCCGAACTTTTCACTTCTTTTTCATCGCCAGCGGCAATCATAGAATCCAGTGCGGACTGTACATCACTATCGGTAGCGCTCTTCTCAACCTCAATGTTCTTGTATTTGCCAAGAGTTACATAATCTGACGGATCATACCCAAGAGATACATATTCCTCTTCACCAAATAACATCGCATGGAAACTTGGGATACTGTCAGTCGAGCATCCGGTCAGCATAAAGGTCATAAGACCAAGTAAAATTGCTACGATATATTTCTTCTTCAATTTTCTTTCCTCCTTAGATAACGATAATCTTTTATCAGTATAGCACAAGATGGGAGGTATGAAAAGTGATTTTTTAGTGTCCTTATTGTGTCTTTTTATGCTCTCTCAACCGCTTGTTTCATAGACTGCACATATTCTTTCACATAAGGAACACAGTCTTTACCGTATTTTGCTACGATTTTAACAATCGCACTGCCGACAATTGCTCCATCCGATATTTTTGCCATTGCCTCTGCCTGCTCCGGTGTCGAAATTCCAAAACCAATTGCACAAGGAATGGAACACTCTTCTTTCACTGTTTGAATCAAATCTCCAATTGCGGTTCCGATTTCCGTGCGGACACCGGTTACACCAAGTGAGGAAACACAGTATAAAAAGCCTTTTGCCTCTTTTGCAATCATCCGCACACGGTCTGCTGAAGTCGGCGCTACCATTGAGATAACCACCAGTCCTTCTGCTTCAAAACTGCCACGGATTTCTTCTTTTTCTTCAAACGGCACATCCGGTACAATAACGCCGGCAGCACCGCACGCTTTCGCACGTTTTGCAAATTTCTCCACACCGTATACATAAATCGGATTAATATAAGTCATAAAAACAATCGGCACATGGATTTTGTCTGCGATACCATCCACCATATCGAAAATTTTATCCGTTGTTACCCCGGCGGACAAAGCGCGGTCATCTGCTTCCTGAATGACCGGTCCCTCTGCTACCGGATCTGAAAATGGAATTCCAATTTCAATTAAGTCAGCGCCGGCTTCCTGCATCGCCAAAATCAATTCACGGGTAACATCAAGGGATGGATCCCCTGCTGTAATAAATGGTATAAATGCTTTTTTATTTTTGAATGCGTCTTCTATCTTATTCATCGATTTCAATCCCCCTGTATCTGGCAATCGCTGCCACATCTTTGTCTCCTCGTCCGGAGATATTAACTACAATTATTTTATCCTTATCCATCTGCGGTGCTAATTTTCTTGCATAAGCTAAGGCATGAGAACTCTCAATCGCAGGAATAATTCCTTCAATCCGGGATAAATACTCAAAGGCTTCCACTGCCTCATCATCGGTAATCGGTACATATTCTGCTCTTTTTGTATCATACAAATGAGCGTGTTCCGGTCCGATTCCCGGATAATCAAGTCCGGCAGAAATCGAGTAAACCGGTGCAATCTGTCCGTATTCATCCTGACAGAAATAGGATTTCATACCGTGGAAAACACCCATTGTTCCGGTTGCAATTGTCGCTGCAGTTTCCGCTGTATGGATTCCGCGTCCCGCAGCCTCACATCCAATCAGGCGGACACTTTCATCCGGAATAAACTCATAAAACGCACCCATCGCATTACTTCCGCCACCTACACAGGCAAGCACGGCATCTGGAAGACGTCCTTCTTTTTCCATTAACTGCTGTTTAATCTCGCGTCCAATCACACTCTGGAAGTCGCGCACCATCATTGGAAATGGATGCGGTCCCATAACAGAACCAATTACATAGTGGGTATCCTCAATCCGTTTTGTCCACTCTCTGAGTGTTTCGTTGACGGCATCTTTTAATGTCTGTGTGCCACTGGTCACGGCATGTACTTTCGCACCTAATAATTCCATACGGTATACATTCAAAGCCTGTCTGTCCGTATCCACTTTTCCCATAAACACTTCACATTCCATTCCAAGAAGTGCTGCCACGGTCGCTGTTGCCACACCATGCTGGCCGGCACCGGTTTCCGCAATCAGACGGGTCTTTCCCATCTTTTTTGCTAACAAGGCCTGACCCAGTGCATTATTCAATTTGTGGGAACCGGTATGGTTTAAGTCCTCACGCTTCAAATAAATTTTTGCACCACCTAAATCTTCAGTCATATGCGCCGCATAATAAAGTCCTGACGGTCTTCCTACATATTCATGAAGCAGTGTATCTAACTCCTTAATAAATTCCGGGTCTTTCTTATAATGTTCATATGCTTCTTCCAATTCAATGACTGCATTCATCAAAGTTTCCGGTATATACTGTCCACCGTGAATGCCAAATCTTCCTTTTGCCATAATCTCTATTCTCCTTTTAATTGCTGTAACATTTGTTCTTTATTTTCACTTCGCATAAAGGTCTCGCCAATCAATACCGCATTGACACATCCCTTTTCCAGTTCGACAATATTTTCTCTTGTCTTAATACCGCTTTCCGCCACAAAAAGGATTTCTTTCGGCACCTTTTCTCGAAGTCGGATTCCATTGTGAATATCTACAGTGAAATCTTTTAAATTTCGGTTGTTCACACCGATAATTCTGGCTCCTGCCCGGACTGCCATCTGAATTTCTTCTTCGTCATGCGCCTCCACCAAAGCAGACAATCCTAACTCATCACAGTGCTTGTGGTAACGAGTCAGTGTCTCTTCATCTAATAGAGCACAAATAAGTAATACAGCACTGGCTCCTGCCGCCTTTGCTTCATCAATCATGTACTCATCCACGACAAAATCTTTGCGAAGGAGCGGCGTCTTTATGTGTTCTGCAATTTCTGCCAGATAATCAATACTGCCTAAAAAGTAATCCGGTTCCGTCAAAACAGAAATCGCATCAGCACCCGCTTTTTCATAATCTTTGGCAATTGCCAGATAATCAAAATCCTCGGCAATTACACCTTTGGACGGTGATGCTTTTTTCACTTCGCAGATAAAGGAAACGCCATCCCTTGCCAGTGCTTTTTCAAAACGAAACGGCTCTGTCGTTTTGGCTTTTTGTTTCGCTTTTTCTGCCATCACATCCGGAGAAATCTTCTTTTTAGATTCTGCCACACGTACTCTTGCTTTTTCTGCAATTTCATCCAGTATCATGTCGTCCTCCTTTATTGCTGTGTTGCTTTTACAAACTCTTCCATCTTCTCATATGCCTTGCCGCTGTCAATGAGCTCTTCTGCCTTTTTAATACCCTCTTCCATCGTCAGATTCTCAGAGCCAAGATAAATACCGATACCGGCATTCATAAGGACAACGTCACGTTTTGCGCCTTTTAATGTTCCGGAAAGAATATCCTTTGTAATCTGTGCATTTTCTTCCGGTGTACCGCCAACTAACTCAGCCAATGGATATGTGGAAAGACCAAACTGCTCCGGTGTAATCTCAAATGAAGTCAGTTCTCCATCCTTGATTTCACAGCAGTGTGTAGATCCCGTTACCGTAATCTCATCAAGTCCATCGCTGCCGCAAACAGACATTCCTCTTGTAACGCCAAGATTTGCTAATACCTCTGCCAATTTTTCCACCAGTTCTTTATCATAGACACCAAGAAGCTGGCGGGAAGCATTTGCCGGATTCGTAAGTGGTCCGAGAATATTAAAAATGGTTCTCTCTCCCATTTCTTTACGAACCGGTCCGACATTTTTCATTGCTGAATGATATTTCTGCGCAAATAAAAATGCCATATCCGTCTCTTCGAGTACTTCTTCTGTGCGGTCTGTCTCAAGCATTAAATTTACTCCTAATTTTTCAAGAATATCTGCGGCACCGCTTTTACTTGAAACACTGCGGTTTCCATGTTTTGCTACCGGAATTCCCGCTGCTGCAATAACAAAAGCCGATGTTGTAGAAATATTAAATGTTCCAACTTCGTCACCGCCGGTTCCAACAATTTCAAGCACCTCTTTCTTTGGCTGTAAATGAGTTCCCACAGCTCTCATTCCTTTGGCACATGCCGTTATTTCCGTAATGGTTTCACCTTTCATTCGAAGCGCCGTCAAAAACGCTGCCATCTGAACCTGAGAAGCCTCTCCGGTCATAATTTCTTTCATCGTCTCAAGTGCTTCCTCATAAGTTAAATCCTCATTGTTAATTACTTTGTGTAATGCTTCTTTAATCATAACAGTCACTCCAATCTAATGTATTTTCAAAAAATTATTTACCAGTGTCATCCCCTGCGGGGTAAGAATTGATTCCGGATGGAACTGAAGTCCGTATACCGGATATTTTTTATGACAGACTGCCATGACTTCATCATTTTCGTCTTTGGCAATCACCTGTAATTCATCCGGCATAGAAGCAAGGTCAGCAATCAGTGAATGATATCTTGCCACCGGAATCTGTTTCTCCAATCCCTTAAAAATAGGATTTTCGTTATCAATCGTTACTACACTTTGTTTTCCATGCATTAACTGTTTCGCATGGCAGATTTTGGCGCCAAACACTTCACAAATTGCCTGATGTCCAAGACACACACCAAGAATTGGAAATTCGCCTTTCAGCTGCCCAATTACTTCCTCACAGATACCGGCATCCTTTGGATATCCGGGACCCGGTGACAAAATAATATGTGTTGGCTTCATCGCCCGAATTTCATCAATGGTGCATTCGTCGTTACGGACCACTTTGATATCCGGCTCAACCGTTCCAAAAAACTGTACCAGATTATACGAAAAACTATCGTAGTTATCAATTAGAAGTATCATGGTTTCAGCGCCTCCTTTGCATTTTCAATCGCAAGCATTACAGCCTTTGCTTTGTTGGCTGACTCTTCGTATTCCATTCGTGGTTTACTGTCTGCCACAATGCCGCCACCTGCCTGAACATAAACTTTACCATTCTTTTTCACTGCCATACGGATGGCAATACAGGTATCTAAGTTTCCACTGAAATCAATGTAGCCAAGTGCTCCACCGTAAATGCCGCGCGGTTCTTTTTCCAGTTCATCAATAATTTCACAGGCACGGATTTTTGGTGCCCCCGATAAAGTTCCCGCCGGCAGTACGGAAGCGATGGCATCCAATGCATCCTTATCTTTGCGGATATTGCCTTCCACCTGTGAGCAGATGTGCATGATTTTGGAATACTTATGAATCATTTTGTATTTAGTCACTTCCACCGAACCAAACTCGGAGATTCTTCCCAAATCATTTCTTCCCAAATCCACTAACATGTTGTGCTCCGACAATTCTTTTTCATCGGATAACAAATCTGCTACAAGTGCTTCATCTTCTTTCTCATCTTTGCCACGCGGTCTTGAACCGGCAACCGGGAAGGTAATTAAACGCCCGTTTTCTAAGCGAACCAAAGTCTCCGGTGAGGTACTCATGATTTCTACATCTTCCAGATTCATATATACCATGTATGGTGACGGATTCGTTGTCCGAAGTACACGGTATGGATGAATCAGGCTTCCCTCATAATCACTGGAAAAGCGTCTTGATAATACTGCCTGAAAAATATCACCATCGTAAATATATTCTTTTGTCTTTTCGACAATCTTCGTATATTCATCCTCTGTTACATTGCACTCAAATTTCACTTTGTCATAAATCGGCTCCTCCGGAATCTTTGACTCATCGCGAATCAAGGCAATCATTCCTTTGATATCTGCTTGTGCTTTTGCATAGTTGGCAGCAATATCACCATCCGTCCGGACATTTACAATAAGGACAATTTTTTGTTTCAGATGGTCATAGGCAATCACCTTATCAAACATCATCAAATCATAATCCTCAAATTCGCCACGCTTAACCGAAAGTTTCTTTTCCGCCTGTGCAATCATCGCATAGGCAAAATATCCGACAAATCCACCGGCAAATGGTGGCATTCCTTCAATTTTAGGAGCTTTATGCTCTGCTAAGATATCTCTTAATACCTGGAAACAATTGTCTGTCTCTACTTTCTTTGTCTCCTGTCTTTCTTTTATCGTCACTGTGTTTTCTTTGCAGGAAACCCGCATGACCGGGTCATATCCGAGGAACGAATAACGTCCCCATTTTTCTCCTCCCTCAACACTCTCTAACAGGTAATAATTCTTTTTTCCTGCCGCTATTTTTCTTAATAACTGAATCGGCGTAACCAAATCGGCAAAAATTTCTTCCTGAATCGGCACTAAATCATACCCTTTTGCCAGTTCTTTCACTTCTTCTAACGTTTTTGTTGTCATACTTACCTCCATTCTAAAGCATTTTTCGCTTTTTGGAATGGTGTGATTGAATCGGGAGTATAAGCAGTAATCCTAGGAAATAAAAAAGCTCTTATCCCTATCCTTCTTCGGATATAGGGACAAGAGCTGTAAATTCTCCTGCGGTACCACCCACATTGATTACAAAGTAATCCACTCAATCATGCACCATCATGCATTCCTGTAGATAACGGTCCAGGTTTCCGTCAGCGTCTACTCTCAGATTTGATTTCAAGCTGCCCTCCCGAGTCCATTCACTGTCTACTGGCTATTGCCTCGCACCTGCCGGCAACTCTCTGAAAACGACATAGACACCTACTACTCTCGGTCAACGGTTTTTCCATCTGCTACTAATATACTCTCATTTTTTTTTGATGTCAACATTTTTTTCATTATTTCATAAATTGGAACCATTCCAGTTCAACACCCGCTTTATTTGCCTGAATGTAAATCGTGACGCTTCCGGTAAGGTTTGGATAAATCGTATTAGATACTTCTTTCCACGAACCATTTCCAAGATTATACACCGTTGCTGCTGTCGAACTAAGGCTTCCCTTCCGCACAAACAACTGTCCACTGTTATTTGGCTCTTTGACATAAGCAGCTATCTTTGCTGCCTTCTCACTTCCAAAATCGAGCGTAAATGTGATATAGGAATCTGTGCTGTTAAATGTCACTTTACCATCCGAAACCGTTACATCATTCGAATTTTCAAACGATACCGCCTGAATTTTATCAAAGGGACCGGTCACTGTCGGTGTCTCTCCTGTCGCACTGTTTTTAACAGTAATTGACAGTGTCGCAAACGCTCCGGCATCAAATACAAACGTCAGTGTCGTAGTACCAACCGGCTGCTTTGCCAGATACTCTTTTAAAATTGTTACCGTATCGCCATCTATGGTGTAATCCGTTCCCTGTTCCAGCACAACATTTCCATTACGGATTTTTGAAAAATGTCTTTCTCCACTTAAAATCAAATTTGTCGTAATGTCTGTCTGTGCTTCTTCTTTCAAATCAAATTCTGCTTTGGTTGTTGAAATTTTTCCGTTTACAACAGGTTCCGGTGCATCACCTGACAGATATGCACGGAATTTACCACTACAGTGCAGAAGCCCCATCATGTACAGGCATCCATCATAATAACGGTATTTTCCGGTAGTCGGCGAAACATTCCACAAGTCTTCCACAAATGCCCATGCTTTTTGTGTGCTTGCCGCCAGCCCGGCCGTCGCATTCATCGCAACAAGTCCCGGTGAATGATCTGTACTATATTCTTTGCTGCCATCAAGCGTCCATTGATTTCCATAACTGTCCACGCCCTTGTCATAGAAAAATGATTGTAAGGTATTCGCATGGGTAACTGCCCAGTCATCTTTTGCCCACCATGCGTAATCACATGCAATGTTGGCAGCAATACGCCACGCATCAAAACGGAAATCTTTGTGGTCGCCTTCATTTCTTGCCGCTCCCGAATATTCCGAATAATCCGGTCCTAATCCCGTTGACGCATTCGTTGCATTCTTAAAATGTTCACGGCTTGCTTTCGCTGCTTCACTCCAAAACTCATTGTCTTCATCCGCTTCAAGAGCCCACACCTCATAAAATGCCGGCAAATGATAGGAAGGGTCCGTATAGGTAGCGGCATTTCCAATTGGACAGAACACCGGCATTTTATAGGTGGAATCGAACATATTCACACCCTGTCCGTCATCTGCCTGATGGAGCATCGTCGTAAGAATCTCCTGTGCCTGTGTATGATAGTCATAGATGCCATCACCGTCACCCCAGCGTGCAGAAGCAAACAATAACGATGTTGCAAAATATTCTTCTCCATCGGATGCCGGTGTGTTTTCCATTTTACTTCCGCTCGTTGTCATCCGCCATGCAAAATAACCTTTGTATTCTCCACTGGTATGCTGCATATAAGTCTTTGCCCATTTCCAAAGACGGTTAAATTCTCCCTGTCTATCCATCTGGACACAAATCATCATACCATAGGACATTCCCTCCGAGCGCACATCGTTGGTGTCAGCGGTATAAATATATGCCATGTCATCTCCTACCGGATAATAAATGCGTTCATCCTCGGTTCCATAGAACAATTTTTCCCATGTCGATTCGACTTTTTTGTTTATTTCATCCTCAGAATATCCAAATTCTTTAAAAAAATTGCGGTAATTTCCTGTGTAGGCAGCCCCTTTGGAAGCCGGCACAGGTGCCGGTGGTGCCTCCGGTATGTCTCCGATGTAATAAAGTTCATAACTATTGATATAGGTGTCATTAGAGCCATTATCCGTTTCCAGCAAAAACTTAATTTCCTGTGTTCCGGTTACATCTGTCAATTTGAAATCAAACGACTGTGAAGAAAGCGAAGTTCCGGTAAAACTAACCGCCCCTACTTTCTTGCCGCCGATATAAACCGACATACCGGCTGTCGATGAATTGCTTGAAGCCCCTTTGACGACCATACGGTATTTCTTATTTGTTCCTGTAAACTCATGCGAAGTGGAACAATAATCTCCATTGCTGTAAAGTGCCATCGCCGAAAAACTCAAACCGCTTTTTGGTCCTGCCGCATTTCCATAAGTCATCTTACTGCATTCCCCCTCGCTCACAAGCTGTGGCGTAGGAGTAGGCGTAGGAACCGGCGTTACTGTAGCAGTTGCGGTTGGCGTCCCAGTCGTGCCCGGTTTTGTTGTGGCTGTTGCGGTCACATCCGGTTTTGTTGTCGCGGCAGCTGTCGCAGTTGATTTTGCCGTTGCTGTTGCAGTTGCCGTCGGTTTCGTAGTTTTCGCAGACGATTTTACGGTCGCCGCCGGTGATTTTGTTTGCTTTTGTATCGTATTTTTCGGTAAAACCTTTACTTTTAAACGACGCTTCTTATTCTTTCCCTTTTGTGTCACAGTAATCTTTGCGTTTCCCTTTTTTTTCGCAAAAAGCTGTCCCTTTTTACTGACAAACAAAACTTTTGCATTGGAAGATTTGAATTTCAGTTTCTTCTTCATCTTCTTTACCGGTACTTTTTTACCATTAACCTTTACTTTTAACTGAATTTTTTTACCTGCCCGAATAGTAAGAACACCGTTTTTCTTCTTATTCAGAATGGTAATTGTCTGCTTCTTTTTCTTCGCCTGTGAAACAGTGGCTGACCCGTTTGCCATACACGTTGTAATCACAAGTGAAAAGACAAGAAATAACACCAAATACTGTTTCCCCTTTTTTGCTCTTTCCATACCAAAACCCTCCTGTCCTGTTTTCTCATGTGCTGTTTTTACAGATTTTTTACCTTAAACTCCCGTTCTGCCGCCCGGCGCTGGTCTTTTTTGGCAATATCCTGACGTTTGTCATATAGTTTTTTACCTTTTGCCAAAGCAATCTCGACCTTTATCAAACTTCCCTTAAAATATACACTGAGCGGAACTAACGTATAACCTTTTTGATTCATCTTTCCAATCAGTTTGCGAATCTCATACTTGTGAAGCAGAAGCTTTCTTACACGCAGCGGGTCTTTATTAAAAATATTGCCTTTTTCGTACGGATTGATATGCATACCGTAAATCTGCACTTCATTATTTTTGTCAATGCGGATAAATGCCTCCTTGATGCTGCAATGTCCCTGTCTGACGGATTTCACCTCCGTGCCGACTAGTTCTATACCTGCTTCATACTTTTCTTCTATAAAATAATCATGCCATGCTTTTTTATTATTTGCAATTAATTTGCGTGTTTCTTTTCCCATTCTTTTTTCTCCTTTATTCACTGTCTTTTGGCGAATTATCGGCAATCGCAAAATCAATCGTTCTTGTCAGCCGGTCCGCTCCAAGCACACGAATCTTTACGGTTTGCCCCATACTATATTCTTTTCCGGAATAATGCCCAATCACGCGGTACTTTTCCTCCTGATATTCATACTGGTCATCATCCATATCCGCAAGGCGAATCATTCCTTCCACTGTGTTATCAAGTTCTACATAAATTCCCCACGACGTAACACCGCTGATAATTCCCTCATATATTTCTCCGATATGAGCCTGCATATATTCTACCTTTTTCATTTTATCCACTTCGCGCTCTGCCTCGTCAGCCAATCGCTCGCGGTCACTGCACCGCTTCGCAACTCCCGGCAAAATGGATTCATAATGAGCAATTCTCTTTGGGGAATGTCCATACCTGAGATTCTCTTTTATGATTCGGTGAATCTGCAAATCCGGATAACGGCGGATTGGCGAAGTAAAGTGGCAGTAATACTGAGTTGCCAGACCAAAATGTCCGGTGTTTACTGTCGTATACTGTGCCCGCTTCATTGCCCTCAAAGTCAGACGACTCAAAAAAGCCTCTTCCTTTGTTCCTTCGATTTCCTCAATTAATTTCTGAATTTCCCGCGGATGAATCTCTCCCTGGCTCAGTTTGATATGATGTCCAAATCCAGCCGTCATACGCGCTAAATCCTGAATTTTTTCTGCATCCGGATATTCATGTGTACGGTATACAAACGGAATATCCATCCAGAAATATTCTTCTGCCACTACCTGATTTGCCGCCAGCATAAATTCTTCAATTATTTTGGTTGCAATATTTCTGTCGTATGGCTCAATGGCAACCGGATGTCCTTTATCATCTAATTTTATTTTACACTCCGGAAAGTCAAAGTCAATGGAACCTTTCTTCTTTCTCTTTTTTCGAAGAATCAAAGCCAGTTCCTTCATTGCCTCAAACATCGGCACAAGTTTCTCATACCGCTCGCAGGTTTCTTTTTTATGGTTGGTAACAATGTCATTCACATCCGTGTAACTCATCCGCTCATTCACACGAATCACTGTCTCCGCAATACGATGAGATTTCACCTGTCCCTTTTTGTCAATTGTCATCATACAGCTTAATGCCAGACGGTCTACACCCGCATTTAACGAACAGATTCCGTTGCTAAGTGCAAACGGAAGCATTGGTATTACACGGTCTACTAAATAAACGCTTGTCCCACGATTGAGAGCTTCTTTATCAAGCGAGGAATGTTCCGTAACATAATGAGATACATCCGCAATATGAACGCCAAGTTCATAGTCACCCTCTGCCGTCTTACTTAACGTAATCGCATCATCCAAATCTTTGGCATCTTCCCCGTCAATAGTGACAGTATCCAGATTTCTTAAATCCACGCGTCCACCAATCTCTGCCGGTTCCACAACAAGCGGAATTTTTGCCACCTGCGCCATCACCTCATCCGAAAATGAATCCGGCAGACCAAACCCTTTCACAATCGACATAATATCTACGCCCGGGTCGCTTGGCCGTCCTAATATCTGTGTCACATAACCTTCCGGACTTTTTTTGTCATCTCCGTAATCCGTAATTTCAACAACTACCTTATGTCCATTTTCCGCTTCCAAGGTTGCTCCCTTTGGAATATAAATATCCTGATTCCATTTTGAATTATCCGGCAAGACAAATGTGATTTTCCCTTTTCTCTGAAACGTTCCAACAACCGTGTGAATGGCACGTTTCACAATATGAATTACTTCGCCTTCCGGCCGTCTTCCCGACATCCCGGCACTCTTTTTCAAAAGAACTTTTACTAAATCACCGTGAAAGGCGTGATTGCAATATGGCTCCGGAATGAAAATATCCTCTTTCTGTCCTTCCACTCTTACAAAACCAAATCCTTTCTGGGTTGCCATAAATTCTCCGACAACAATATTTTCCTCCGGCAGTCCGACAAGCCCCCTTCGGTTTATCGCAATTTTCCCTTTTGCAATAAGACGATCAAGAACCTCATGAAATTCGCCTCTCTGTTTCTTCGGAACATTCATAAGTGCTGCCATTTCTTTTATTTTCATCGGGCGGTAATGTTCATCTTCCACAAAAGATAAAATCATATGTTCCCGCTCATGCATTCTTTCTTCCTGCATTTTATTTCTCCTCATATCTCTATTTTCAAAGATAAAACAAAACACCCCCTCAAACTGCTGTGAGGAAGTGTCTTACTTTGTTATCGTATGCCTGATTCACAAACAAATCTTTTTTAGTCTAACCATGAAGTACAAAGAACTACCGATAATACAACAAATAATACGGCAAGTACTCTGGTGATTTTAACAAGCATTCCCTCCTGGGAACGACCTTTGTTTTTTGACCAATAACTGTCTGCAGCACCGCTCAAAGCGCCAAGACCTGATGTTTTACCTTCCTGCATCAATACTACAATTACGAGTGCAATACAAATAATGATATATGCTACTGTCGCAATCATCTTCAATGTTGACATTTTTTAGTCCTCCTGTTTCTTATTGGTAAGGAATGTAGGAATCTTGATATCATCCATTCCCTGTTTGTCATTTGACATTGGATTTGCAATTCCGCGGCTCACAACCGGCATCTCCTCTTTTACAGCCTGACGTTCTGTGGCTCTTGACGGAGAAACTCCGGAAACCGGGCTTTTCTTTGCCTGACTGTTAAATCCATCTAAAAAGCTCAAACCACTTCTCTGTGGAGTCGTCTGACGATTTTTCAAAAAGCTTGGTGTACTGGATGCACCAAAACCGGAACTAAAAGCAGAAGCAGGTTTTGTTTCCTGGTCAAGTCCGGTTGCAATTACCGTAATTCTAACGGAATCTGAACTTGTCTCGTCATACATGGCACCAAAAATAATTGTTGCATCTTCTCCTGCCAGTTCCTGAACATAAGTAGCAGCCTCATTGGCTTCAATCAGACTAACCTCACCGGACACATTAATAATAACATGTGTTGCGCCGTCAATGGATGTCTCCAAAAGCGGACTTGTGATTGCCTGTTTCACAGCATCGATGCACTTCTCATCGCCTTTACCTTCACCGATACCAATATGTGCAATTCCTTTATCTTTCATTACGGTTACAACATCGGCAAAGTCAAGGTTAATCAGTGCCGGTGTATTAATCAAATCGGTAATACCCTGAACACCTTGCTGTAATACTTCATCCGCTTTTTTCAATGCCTCCGGCATTGTCGTTCTGCGGTCACAGATTGCAAGCAGTTTGTCATTTGGAATTACAATCAGTGTATCCACGCACTCTTTGAGTTTCTCAATTCCACCGAGTGCATTTTTCATACGGATTTTACCTTCAAAATTAAATGGCTTTGTGACGATACCTACCGTCAGTTTACCCATATCTTTTGCGATTTTAGCAACAACAGGTGCTGCACCCGTTCCGGTTCCGCCACCCATACCGCAGGTAACGAATACCATATCGGCATCTTTTACAATTTCAGCTAATTCATCCTGACTCTCTTCTGCAGCCTTTTCACCAATTTCAGGCTTTGCGCCGGCACCAAGTCCCTTTGTCAGTTTTTCCCCAATCTGCATACAAATCGGTGCCTTGCAGCGTTTCAAAACCTGCTTGTCTGTATTGATACATACAAATTCGACACCTTTGATGCCCTCATCTATCATTCGATTCACGGCATTATTTCCAGCTCCACCAACACCAATTACAAGTAGATTCGCTGTTTCATTCTCTGCCTCACTCGTCATAATCTCTAACACAACAGTTCCTCCTTCTATATTCAATAGAAATCATTATGCACAGTCACATATAATTATATAATACGTTTTTTTGCATGAATAATCAAGTACAAATTTACAAAAACAGCAAACTTATTTATTTTTTTGGCTGTTTTAAAATTACATCACCGCCAACTTTATAGTTTCGCAAATCAATTTCACCGGTCTGTCCATTTTTCTCAACCTTGGCAAGAACACTCGACAGTGCGGAAATTTCTTCATCGTAATTCTCCTTTTTGCCAAGAGATACCTGAATTTCACCGGCGTACAGATAAGCTTCGTTCTTACTGTCAAATACAACTTTATCCCAGTTCACGTTATAGTGCTTAAAAAGATTTGCCAAATTTAAAATCTGGCTCAAAAGGGAATCATCTTCCATCTGCACTTTGGAATACAACGTAAAAGTCGTCAGATTTTTCGTCTCAAACAAAGGAATTCCCTTTACGGCTTTGTCCGAACTTTGCAGCACAATACCATCTTTATCAAAGTAGATATACTGGTTCGAGTACGCAATTCCTGCCACGATGCTTTTCTCATACAGTTTAATGTGAATCTCATTCGTGGACGGATAACTCACTTCGTATTCACGGACAAATGGCAAATCCGGGGTTAACGATAACTTCTGCATGAGCCAAAATGTCAAAATGTTTTTTTCAAATATATTTGACTGAAATTTTTCTTCCATTTCACGGCTGCTGTAATAGGTGTTTCCCTCAATCGATACTTTTTTCACACGAAAGAAAAATGCACAGAATAAAAGCACCACAACAACGGCTCCTATCACCCACAGTCCTTTATGGCTTTTCCTTTGTTCTTCCATAGAAGTCATCCTTTCTCACAAACATTTTTTTGCCCGGATTCCAATCTCATTCACACGGAAAACTAAGTTTTCGTAGCCCCGTTCAATCAGATTTTCCTGCTCAATCCGAGTTTTTCCGTCAGCCATTGCCGCCGCAACCACAAGTCCTGCTCCGCTCCGCAAATCCCATGCCACGACATTTGCCCCGTGAAGTTTTGTCACACCAATGATTCTCGCACGGTTACTGACAAAATCAATATTCGCCCCCATCTTATGAAGCTGCCCAATCAGACGGAAACGGTTTTCAAACACTTTTTCCTCTATCGTACTTACCCCGTTTGCTTTTGCCAAAACCGGGAGAAGTAATGACTGGTCATCCGTAGGAAATGCAGGATATGGTCCGGTAGCAACGTAAGAAATGGCTTTTGCCGGTCTTTTTTTCTCTAACCGGACATAGTGTTTTTCTCTTGTCTCTTCGCCGCCCAGACAATGCCAGATTTCTCTTTCCTTTTTGCCAAACAAATCCTCCGACTTTAGGATAAGACTGCCACCGCAACCTGCCACCAACATGGCATAGGTAAAAAATACAATTCGGTCACCGCATACAGTCCACGGAACACCGCAGAGTTTCTTCTGACCCGCAATCCGGATTCGTCTGGTTCCTTCGCCAAAAATCTTTGCTCCTGCCACTTTTAAAAAGCGGCATAGTTCTACGATTTCCGGTTCACGCGCAGCATTTTCAATAATCGTCTCTCCCTCTGCCAAAGAAGCCGCCAAAATCACATTTTCTGTTGCCCCTACACTCGGAAATGGAAGTTCAATATGCGCACCATGCAGTGGTTTTATACACCGGCAAATCATCTTGTCTTCCTCTTCCGCAATCTCTGCCCCCATTTTCTGAAAGGCATGAATGTGGAAATCAATCGGGCGCTTTCCAATTGAGCAGCCTCCCGGATAAGAAATTGTTACCTCACCAAATTTCGCAAGGCATGCCCCCATAAGCAAAACCGAGGCACGCAGTTCTTTTACAGCATCCTGACAAATCACCGTTTTGTCGAACGTATGCGAATCAATCATCACCTGGTGTCCTTCAACCAAAACGCTGCCCCCTAATTCTTCCACTAGAGACAGCATCACTTCTACATCATGAATTTGCGGACAGTTTGTGAGTACCGTCTGTCCACCGCACAAAAGTGCAGCCGCAATCAGCGGCAGGACTGCGTTTTTACTGCCCTGTACCACGCTTTCTCCATGTACGCATTGTCCGCCCCATATTTCAATCGCCATAAAGTCACCACATCAATACGTTCTCAAACATATTGTATGCCTGCCCGTGCCTTACGTGCTTTTACATTTTGTAGAAATTCCTAGAACCAAACCCATTTCCGCCATCAAAATCATGACCGATGTACCACCATAACTAATAAACGGAAGCGGAATTCCGGTTGATGGCATAGAGTTCGTAACAACGGCAATATTAATGACAACCTGAGCCGCAATGTGAATCATGACACCGGTGCAGATAAGACCGGAAAACAAATCCGGTGATGTCATGGCAGAATTCAAAATACGCCACATCATAATGACAAACATCATAATGACAATTCCGGCACCAATCATGCCAAGTTCCTCACATATAATAGAAAAAATCATATCGTTATGCGATTCCGGAATAAATCCAAGTTTCTGCATACTTTCACCAAGTCCGGTTCCAAATAAGCCGCCGGAAGCAATAGCATATAATCCCTGTAAAATCTGATACCCTTTTTCAGTCCCCTCTACATTCTGCCACACTTCAATACGGTCGGAACGGAATCCCGCTCCAAAGAAAATGTAAATCGCCACCAAAACTCCTGCAGCAATAAACACAAGAAAATACCACCATTTTTTCTTTGCTGAAACAAAGCACATTCCAAACCAGATAATAAAAATGACAATCGCAGTACTTAAGTTTTCCATAGCTACTAAAACCGCCAAAAAACCAATCGGAAGACAAACCCTTATAATTCCAATCGGTTTACTCATATCCTGCGGTCTCTTTTGAATTAAATATGCTGTTATCAAAATAACAACAATTTTGGTTATCTCGGATGGCTGAATGGAAATCGGCCCGATAAACAGCCACCGTTTCGCACCATTTAATTCCGCTCCCACAAACAATACTGCCAATTGAAGGGCAACGGCAACTAAATACAAAAAAGTCACAAACCGTATCCGCAGTAAAGGCAGACGTTTTGTAAACAGCCGGTAATCAAATTTCGCAACAATTAACATTGCCACAACACCGGCAACGACACCAACCGCCTGTTTTTTAAGAAAATAAGCAGAATCCCCG
>ERZ808240.2375-NODE-2375-length-20759-cov-5.574044_pt1 | contig 20759 bp, 24 predicted proteins | sample MGYA00521084_ERZ808240 | MGnify/ENA primary metagenome ERZ808240 (study PRJEB31516, sample SAMN03275571) | gut metagenome | biome: mammalia-associated habitat; material: feces | host: Papio cynocephalus | place: Kenya | collected 2012-08-06 ...
AGTTTGTGGTGATTTTTGTGAATTTACTCTTGACAAAGGTCACTTCATAACAGGTATGTGAATGATGCGAGAAGAATTTGGAACGTTAGGAAAAACTATATTATATTACAGGAAGAAGGCGGGGCTTACCCAGGCCCAGTTAGCAGAGAGGCTTTACACGAAGAAGAGTGACATATCGGAGATTGAGAACGATAAGCGGTCAATGACAATCCCCCGGCTGCTCGATATCGCGGATGTCTCTTATGAAAATTATAAACATGATGAGGAGCAATACAGCTATTCTGACAAGTTACTTTGTAAAGCTACTCCATATGCGATTGAAGATAGAAAAATAGATACTGAAGCATTTACTGATGAGGTGCTTTCAGACTTAACAGAAAAAGGATTTTCGTATGATTCATCTGTTGTTGGAGATGAGTATTCAGCATATTGGCTTAGGTCATCGCTTAGTTGGGATTCTTGGTTTACAGCAGAAGGTCATGCTCTTCTTGTTGAAGAAAATGGAAGCATTAAGCTTGGTACAGCAAGTCTTAAAAATGGAAAAACATCCAAGCATGGAATAAGACCTTGTGTATGGGTTAGCCTTGAAAATGCAGGTAAGTATTTGAGTGTTACTACTGATAATGAGTAAGAGGTGAAAATGATATGGAAACAATTAAAAGAATTTTAAATATTACTTTGCGTGCTGCCGAGGTTATTCTTTTAGGATTTACGATTTATAGTTTTTATGATGCAAAACAGCAGGACTATATAGGTGGCAAGGTAGTAGACGTGATGATTGCTTTAATGTGGCTTGGATTGCTTGCTATGTGTATAGGTATTGAGGTACTTAAGGTTGGATATAGATATAGATGTCCATGGTGTAAAAAATGGTTTGCATTAAAAAAGAAAAACAGAGAGTATATAGGCAGTGAAAAGATTTCTGTTGCCGTATCAACACGTTCCGAGGAATATAGTAGAGATGGGCAGAAAACAGGAAGATACTCTGTTGGCGAACAGTATGTTCCTGGTGTTAAGGAAATCTATCATATAAATTATATTTGTAAAAAATGTGGAAAGAGTAGCTATACTACTGAATATATACGAAATGCAAATGTTTAGTAAAATTATATATAATGAAATCATTTCCAAATACTAATTTTACGGGGAGATAAAAAGTGAAAAAAAGAAAAAGAGTAATTGCTAGGATATTGGCTGCAATAATTCTTGTGGCAGTAGCGGTGACTTTGACATTAATAATTATTAAAAAATTACAAAAAAATAGAGCTGAGTACGTCACGGCAGAAGAGTGGATGGAGCTGCTTTGTAATCATACAGGCTGTGATGTGTTTGAGCTTCCTGAAGGATATGATGATAATGATTATGCAGATGCCAGACTGATATCTATTACCGCTTTCGAGACCATAGATGAGCATAAGTTAAAAAGGTTGTATGGGGATGTAGAGGATTATTCAGAGGATGATTATTATAATTTGGCAGATGAATATAATTTGTTATATGAGAAAAAGGATTACTATACTAAGGACGATTGTGTGGAAATTTTATCCCGCTATAACGAAATATACTTTGATGAGTTGTGGTTAGATGATTATTGTGAAATCGAATATCAGGATAGTGTAAAAAATCTCGACAGTATAGCAGTTTTGCAGGAAAGTAATAATTATTCCGTTGTCAATTTTTCAGATAATACTGATATTGCTGAGGGAGATATAATAGTTTTTAAAGATGTAACAGGTAATATGAGGACAGGGCGTGTGGATTCAATAGATGAAGCTGGTGCATGTCATTTGTCTGAGCCTGAAATGGAAGGTGTTTTGAAGTCAATTGATTTTTCGGATATCAGAAATGTGACATATCAGGATATTTATGCATCTAATAAGGCATACGATATAGCATCCTCTGGAAATGATAATTTATACAGCGATAATAATGGAAATATTATGCGATGTGCATATATATCTAATAAGGTAATAAGCCATGAAAGTACATCGGAGGGCATGACATTTACATTATCTGTTGAGGAAAATGATACCCTTTCAGGAAACTATTTAGCTATAGAAATGGAAGATAAAAATACAGGAGAAACAGTGAAATATATCAGCCCGATAGAGCTTGGAGACTCGGCAACAGGAAGTATTGAGGTTGATTTATCGGATATCAGAATTTCATCGGATATGACATATTTTACATTTGGTAAGGGTGAGAAATATGCAGAGTATAGATTGGAAATGGACACTTCTGTTTCAGGTGCATTATCATTAGATATGCCGGATGACTGCAAGATACCTTTATTTGAGACAAGTATACCTTTTGAATATGGCTTTGTAAGTATAGATTTTGGAGTATATATAGAACTGTCATCTGAAGGTGAATACAAAATAACTGCCAATATGCCGACAAATATATGTGTACGACATGACAAATCCGGTGGGTTGAGAATGATAAAAGAGGCAGATGTTGTTTCACCAGCTACTTTTGAAACAGAAATAAATGGAGAGGCTTTGCTGTCTCTAAATGCGGAGGCTGACCTTAGAGTATTCTTTGTTTGGAAGTTATTAGGCGCAAAGGTTAAGGCTGGTGCGCTAGGTAATGGTGAAGTAATTGAGCGGGATAATGGCATGGTTTGTACGGATGTTTCGGTAGAGTTTCCTGTTATAAAAGGAGAGGCATATATAGATGGAGTTTTCTCTAAAATGGAATGTGAGTTTGATATTTACTCAGGAAATGAAGAAAATATCTGGCGTTATCATAGTGAATATGTTCCGAATGTAAGAAATGGACGTGTGCCAAAATGCTCTTATGGAAATGATGAGCTAATGGAGGAGTATGCTCCTGCAAATGAGAATGATGATACAGAAGCATCAACAACGGAATCCTCATCGACAGAAGCGGCTATTGATGATACAGCAGGGATAGATGACGGAGAAAGTATAGATGTATATGGAATATTTCAGCAATGTCATTCATATCCTATGTATTTTCTGGTAAATACATTGCCGGATGGACAACAAAATTTTCAGGGAATGCCTTATGCAGTGACAGATAATGGGGACAGTTATACAGTAACGGGAACTATAAAGGCGGTTGATGTAGTTATGAAGGACACTGGAATAGAAGGTATGGATGAGGGTGATACAGTTACTTCCGCTCTTGGAACCCAATATACTGTTACTTATAATGACCATGCTAATTATGGAAATTGGGCTGATATTAATATTCAGGATGAGGCGGGAAATATTTATTATATCCGTTCAAGCTTGTCAGGCGCAGGCTTGAGTAGCTCATTTGTTTATATTTATAGTGACGAGGGGCGTAGCTCAATGCTGATTAAAACTTATGAGAATGTTTCATTTAAGGTACCTTTATGGTCTGCATTGTTATATCCTAGTGGGGTAGTAAATAAAATTGGCGATGTAGAGCTGGTTGACTATCAGGGTATGTTCATGGATGACAATGGAGAAATACATAGTAATGATTTGCCGGAAGATTATTAATTTGGTGTAATACATAAAGCATTTTCAATGAGTGAAGAAGTAATTGTTGGCTTCATAACACCCATGAGCATAGGAAATCAGGAATTGATAACAACATTTTGATAGACTGTAATCACAGAAAGGGAGTGGAATAATGAATTGGATACAGGGAATACAGAGGGCTATTGATTATGTTGAGGCAAACATAACTGAAGAAATTGATTTTGAGGAAGTTGCAAGGCAGGCATATTCATCACCCTTTCATTTTCAGAGAGTATTTGGTATTCTATGTGGATTTTCACTTGGTGATTATATTCGTATGCGCAGGCTTTCACTTGCTGGGGAGGAGTTGTCCAAAGGAAATGCCAAAATTATTGATATAGCAATGAAATATGGATATGATACACCAGAGAGTTTTTCACGAGCCTTTACGAGGTTTCACGGAATTGCTCCAAGTGAAGCCAAGCATAGTGGAAATGTTAAGATTTTTACTCCCTTATCTGTAAAATTAACTTTAACAGGAGGCAGTAAAATGGATTACAGAATTGAGAAGAGAGAGGCATTTCAGGTTGTTTGCAAAAGAAAAAGTGTTGGTAAACCACAGTCAGCGAATTCAACTCCGGATATTACCGCAATGTGGCAGGAATACGGGGCAGATGGAACTATGAACAGGTTGATTGCCTGCATGCCGGAAAATCCGGTTATGAAGGGATTGCTTGGTATTTGTTTTTCCTCGGAGTTAAATGCAAAACAGTTCCCTTATGGTATTGGAGTTGAGTATGACGGAAGGGAGATTGACAACGATTTAGAGGTTGTAACAATTCCTGCACATACATATGCGGTGTTCACAAGTAAGGGAAAGATGCCGGACGCATTTATTGAAACATACCATAGAATTGTTACGGAATTTTTCCCGCAAAGTACACAGTATGAATATGCTGAGAATGTAGAGTTTGAAGTCTATTCGTCAGCGGATGTATCAAATCCTGATTATCAGTGCGAAATCTGGATTGCAGTAAATGAAAAATAAGACAGTAAACTTAAAACAGATAAAACTAACATAAATAAAACCAACCTCAGCCAGCCCATGGTTTCAGGGCTGGCTTTTTTATGCTGATTTTTACAATTTTTCTTCCACTTCGATGCATATAATTTTTTTAAATTCTTAAGTTACATATTTTGAATATTATCAAATGAAAAACTTCAAAGGAGGAAGAGGGTTATGAATTACACATGTATGCAGAATGTTAAGCTGATGGTTGGAGAAAATGAGCACAAAAAAATTGGCTTGGCTCTTAGCGAAGAGGGATATAAAAAGGCATTTATAGTGTATGATGCCGGTGTAAAGGCAGCGGGAATCATTGATAAGGTGATTTTAAGCGTAAAGGATGCAGGAATGAGTTATGTGGAATTTGATAAGGTTTTGCCTGATCCTCCAGCGGACGTAGTAAATGAAGGAGCAAAGCTTTGTGAAGAAACTGGTTGCGATTGTGTCATAGGAGTAGGTGGAGGAAGTGCAATTGATACGGCAAAGGGAATCAACATACTTCGTGTGAATGGTGGAAATATTCTTGACTACGCCTCACCTGAAAAAGAAATGAAACGTGCTCTTGGATTGATGAGTGTACCTACAACTTCTGGAACTGGTTCCGAACTTTCAAATGGATTAATTATTTCGGATACAGAAAAACATTCAAAGGTTGCAATTCTTGCAGTAAATGGTATGAGCGAATTTGCGGTAATTGATCCTGTATTTGCAGCAGGTATGCCACTTGGACTTACAATTATGACAGGCTTGGATGTATTCTCTCATGCCGCAGAAGGGTATACGAGTGTTCTCGCTAATCCAATGTCAGATATGATAGTTAAGGCGATTATGGAAAATGTTGTTGAATATTTGCCACGTGCTGTAAAGGACGGAACAGACATGGAGGCAAGAACTAAGATGCATATTGCTGCTGCACTTGGCGGATGGATGCTTGCAAATCCTAGTGCTCATGTTGGACATTCAATAGCACATGTTTTAGGTGGAGAGTTCCACATACCACATGGTGCCTGTTGTGCATATTCACTTCCGGTTGTTTTAGAACAATTAAGTACCGTAATGCCGGAAAAGATAAAGGATATTGGAACACTTCTTGGAGCTTCATATACCGGGAATGAAAGCACAGAAGAGATAGGGATTATTGCAGCTAATGCATACAAAAAATTTGCATATGAGACAGTTGGTGTAAAGCATATTGAAGAGTATATAAGTGAAGTAGTAAATCAGGACAAGCTTGCAGAGAAAGTGGTTGTGGAACCACTTGCAGGACTTTGTCCATTTAAAGTAGATAAAGAAAGTGCTTTGGCAATGATTGAAAAAATATTTGCATAGGAGCACATTTGACTATGAGACATATTTAGTATGGAAAGGAGCGGAAGTATTATGGGAGCAAGAATTACAGAGCATCCAATTTTGGGTGTACAGGAGAAAGGAAAACGAGTGACATTTACCTATGATGGGAAAGAGGTAGAAGGATATGAGGGCGAGCCTATTGCAGCTGCACTTAAGGCAAATGGGTTAATGGTACACAGATACACTGCCAAGGAACATAAGCCTAGAGGAATCTTTTGTGCGATTGGCAGATGTACAGATTGCGTTATGGTTGTAGATGGTGTACCTAATGTGCGAACCTGTGTGACACCGCTTCAGGCAGGTATGGATGTAAGAACACAGTATGGTGTGAGTGATAAGCCATTTGAAATGCAGTAGACGAAGGAAACAAAAGAAAGGAGTGCTGTATTATATGAAACGATATGATTTGATTATAGTAGGAGCAGGACCATCTGGACTGTCAGCTGCAATAGAGGCTGCAAAAAGAGGTCTTAAGGTAGTGGTATTTGATGAGAATGAAAAACCGGGAGGACAGCTTTTTAAACAAATTCATAAATTCTTTGGCTCAAAGGAGCATAAGGCAAAAATTCGTGGTTTCGTGATTGGAGAACAACTCCTGAAGGAGGCTGATGAGCTTGGTGTGGAGGTTGTGCTTTCGGCAACAGTCATAGGCTTGTATCAGGATAAGGAAATTGCTGTCAGAATAGGAGACGGTGTGCATCATTATAAAGGAGATGCAATTGTAATTGCAACCGGAGCAGCTGAGAATATGGTTACATTTCCGGGGTGGACATTGCCGGGTGTAATTGGCGCTGGTGCAGCGCAGACAATGATGAATCTGCATGGTGTAAAGCCGGGTAACAAAGTGCTTATGCTTGGCTCAGGTAATGTTGGTCTGGTTGTAAGCTTTCAGTTAATGCAGTGTGGATGTGAGGTTGTAGCACTTGTTGATGCCGCACCTCGTGTAGGAGGTTATGGTGTTCATGCAGCAAAGGTTGCAAGAACCGGCGTTCCGTTTTATCTTTCCCACACAATTGTGAAGGCAGAGGGAGAGGAATGTGTCACAGGAGTTACAATTGCAGAGGTTGATAGCCATTTCCAGTTTATTGAGGGTACAGAGAAGCATTTTGATGTCGATACAATCTGTTTGGCAGTTGGTCTTTCACCTATGTCACAGCTTTTGAAAATGGCAGGCTGCAAGATGGAGGATAATCCGAAACGTGGTGGACAGGTGCCGATTTGTGATGAGTATGGAAGAACATCAATAGCAGGAATTTTTGTTGCCGGAGATGTATCGGGAATTGAGGAAGCAAGTTCAGCTATGATAGAAGGTCGAATGGCAGGAATAGCTGCTTCGGAGTATCTTGGCTATATTGAAAAAGATGAGATGGATAAAGAACTTTCATCACTTGATGAAGCATTAGATGGACTTCGTCAGGGTATGTTTGCACCGAAGAACCGTGGTAAGGAAATTACGATGACTGAGGAAGGAATTCCGATTTCTACAAATTTATTGAAGCATGGATTTATTGCAGATGATGAAATCGAGAGATTTCCGGGTGTCACTCATAAGTCGGGTATTCATCCAGTTATTGAATGTACTCAGAATATACCATGTAATCCTTGTCAGGATGCATGTCCAAAGAAATGTATAAGCATTGGAAAAAATATTACATCTCTGCCGGTTGTTGTTGACAAATCAGAGTGCGTTAATTGTGGTATGTGTGTGGCATCCTGTTCTGGACAGGCAATTTTTTTGGTAGATGAGACTTATGAAGAGGGATATGCAAGTATAACTCTTCCATATGAATTTCTTCCTCTGCCGGAGGTTGGCACAAAAGGTGACGGACTCGGACGTGACGGAAAACGCGTATGCGATGCAGAGGTTATACGGGTTAGAAGCATGAAGGCATTTGATAAGACGAACTTACTTACAATCAAGGTTCCGGTAGAATATGCGATGAAGGCAAGATTCTTCAAGGCAGAGTAAAAGAGGGATGGAGGTAATAATATGAATCAGGTAAATGACAGATCAAGAGATATAGGAGCTTTTGTCCCTGCACCAGATGATGATATGCTGATATGCCGATGTGAGGAGATTACAAAAGGTGAAATCAGGAGAGCAGTGCATGACGGTATGTGGACAATGACAGAGATAAGAAGATATCTTCGTACAGGTATGGGATTATGTCAGGGACAGACCTGTGCAAAACTTGTGAAAGGAATTGTGGCAAGAGAGCTTGGAATATCTCCGGCAGAATTAGAGCCAGCAACTTCAAGAGTGCCAATGCGTCCGATTGAAATGCGCATATTAGCAAACGAAGTAAAGGAGGGTGAGGCAGATGAGTAATTGTGCAGATGTAGTTGTTATTGGAGGCGGAATTATTGGATGTGCTACAGCGTATTATCTTGCAAAGCAGGGTACGAAGGTAATTGTACTCGAGGGTAGTGACCATATTGGAAATGGTGGTTCTTCCAGAAATGGTGGAGGTGTACGACAGTCTGGACGTGATCCGAGAGAATTGCCTCTCGTGATGTATGGAATAAAGAATTATTGGCCGACACTCTCTGAGGAGTTAGAAGTAGACTGTGAGTATCATCAGGATGGAAATCTACGATTAGGTAAGACAGAAAAGCATAGACAGATTTTGACTGGACTTACAGAACGTGCAGTTAAGGTTGGTCTGGACGTAAAAATGATTGATGGAGATGAGGTACGTCAGATTAATCCATATTTATCAGAAGAAGTTACATGTGCAAGCTGGTGTCCAACAGATGGACATGCCAATCCACTTTTGACAACACTTGGCTATTATAAGGCAGCAAGAAAGCTTGGGGTACGGTTTGTGACAGGTGAAAAGGTTGTGGAACTAAAGAAGATTAAGGGAAAACTGCGTAAGGTTATAACCGAGAACAATGTTTATGAAGGAGAAACTGTTGTTCTTGCAGCAGGTCTTGCCAGTCGTGAAATTGCAGAGACTGTAGGTATTGATGTACCAATGCAGGCAGTAAGCCTTGAGGCACTTGTTACGGAAGCGGAGCCTCATATGTTTGATCAGATGTTAGGAACTGCCGAGGCAGATTTCTATGGACACCAGACAAAGCATGGCTCATTCGTTTTTGGTGGTTCTTCTGGATTAGAGGGTTTTACTCGTGACGATTATGGGTTACAATCAAATTACAGCATGACGGCATCTTGTATATGCAGGGGTATTATCAAGTATTTTCCAAATCTGGCAAATGCAAAGATAGTCCGTACATGGGCAGGCTGGATGGACAAATGTGCAGATGGAGTTCCAGTACTAGGAGCAGTTGATGAAGTACCCGGTTTGATTCTTGCGTGTGGCTTTAGTGGACATGGTTTTGGAATTGCACCGGGAGCTGCCAGCCAGTTAGCTGAGCTGATTACTACAGGAAAGACAACTGTTGACTTATATGAACTTAGATACAACAGATTTAAAGCGAAGATATAAATTATGATTTGGGAAAAAGACAGATTAAAACCAATACAACCATATATAGTTTTAGATACTGAACATTTTTATCAGGAGGTATATTTGCGTCAGGGAATATCGCATTTCTATACATATCAGGTAAAGAATGGGGCAAATCTGCGCATGGTACCTGATGGATGCATTGAACTATATTTTGAATATACCGATGATGGCATGTGTGGATTTGCACGAGGAACTCCAATTTCCTATAAGGAAGAATGTATGAAGAATACACAGGAGGTCTTTGGTGTGCGTTTTATGCCTGGAGTACAGCCGGAAATAATTAGTGCAACGATGAGAGATTTGTTTGATCAGAGTGTGCCGCTTGAAGAGCTTATGAAGGGCGACACAGGATGGCTTAAGGATTTGGAACAGGAGACGGATTTCTATCAGCGTATAAGAGTTTTTCTGGAGAATTATACGAAGGTGGAAAAACGAAGAGTGAAACCTTATGGGAAAAAAGAACTTGCCATGATGGTCAAACAGCTTATTTATAAATCAGATGGCTTAATTAAGGTAGCGGAGCTGGAAGAATATACAGACTATTCAGTTCGATATATTAACAAGGTGTTTATTGAGGAAATGGGCTTTTCTCCGAAGGTATTTTGCAAGATAATTCAGTTTCAGCGTGCAATAGAATTTTTGAATTATGGAGCTCCTGATAAAATGACTGATGCAGCAGTTGCACTTGGTTATTATGATCAGTCACAGTTTATACGCGACTTTACCAAATATGCTGGAATAACGCCTAAAAAATATTTAAAGTTATTACAGGAAAAAAATTACAAATCAAAAGTAAATGATACATATTTTTTTAAATAAGTGGCATGTGCTGATTTATACAATTTTTTTAATTTGAAAATGGATTTAATTACCATAAACAAGAGGTAAAAGATAGGAGGCACTGTATATGGGATTTTCAAAGATTGAGGTTGTTACCTCCATGAACAAGCTGACCAGACTTAAAAAAGCATTAAGTAAGCTGGGCGTTACGGGAATGACCGTTATGCAGGTTATAGGTTGTGGAGTGCAGAAGGGAACATATGAGATTGAACCAGAACAAAATTCTGAGATGGAGCTTCTGCCAAAGCAAATGATTATGATTGTTGTAGAGGACGAATTGATTGACAAGACGGTGGAGACAATCAAGAAAGAATTGTATACCGGACATATCGGGGATGGAAAAATATTTATTTCACCTCTGACTAACGTTATCCGTGTTAGAACTGGCGAAGAGGGTATGGATGCGTTGAAATAAATGTGAGGTGATGCTTATGGAAGAAAAGAAATTAGGACTACCGAGTGTAATCTCTACTGGTGTTGGATTAATCGTCGCAACAAGCTGCCTGATGTCTCTTGGACAGGGTTCAGGGGCTTTGGGAACAGGCTTTATTGTTTCAATGTTGTTAGCCTGTGTAATTAATATTCTTACAGCACTTTGTATGGCAGAGTTAAATGCATTGATGCCAAATCTTACTGGAGGTCTTGCACAGTACACATTGGCTGGAATAGGACCATTTGTTACAATTGTCACGATGGTTGGAGGCTATCTGGTTTGTCAATCGATTGCTGGTTCTGTTGAGTGTGCAATGTTTGGAAATGCGATTAACACGGTGTTCCACACAGGAATTCCATCTAAGGTGTTATGTATCATTTTACTTGTTGTATTGATGATAGCAAATTTACTTGGTATTGATATGTTTGCCAAAATACAAAATCTCGTGGTCTATGGATTAATTATATCACTTGTGGTTATGGGTGCTCTTGGAATATTAGAGCTTGGGAGTGGAGAAGTAGTTGAACAGACTATGAATTTATCAAATGGTCTTTCCGACACCTTTTCATATCTGGGATTGGCATTTTTCCTTTTTATTGGAAGTGAATTTGTAATACCAATATCAAAGAATGTAAAAAATGAACGAAGAAATATACCACTTGGCATGGTTTTAAGTTTATTAATAATTCTGGTAATGCAGATATTTGTTGTGTTCGGAATGGGACATTATGTAAAGTGGGATGAGCTTGGAGCGAGTGCAGCTCCACATATTTTATACGGAACATCATTGCTTGGACGAGCAGGTGCTATATGGATGATACTTGTATCGGTATTTGCAGTTATCAGTACAGTTAATTCTGCGATAAGCTTTCTATCATATATGTGTGCGGGCATGGCAAAGATTAATTTAATGCCTTCGATTTTTTTAAAGCAGAATAAACGCGGTGCATATTATGTAGGAATCATTTTGATTGTGTCAATTATGATTATAGTTAATGCAACCGGTCTTTCAACGAGTGATTCACTTTCATTTATGATTCTGGTTGCTATTGTATTTTGGATGATATCCTATATTATTGCAGACTTGAATGTATTGCTGCTTCGCAGGCGATTACCTAAAGCACCTCGAACATTTAAAGTTCCACTCGGCCCGGTAATTCCGATTCTTGCGATTCTGGGAAATGCATTTATGATATGGAATATAGATGGAGATCCGGCAACAAGAAATCTGATTTTTAAAATTGATGGAATTGTATTCCTAGTACTTGCTATTTATGCAGTACTTTGGTGCAAGCTCGTATTAAAGAAACCATTGTGGAAGCCATTTCCTGTACATGAGGTAATGGCAATGGAGAATTCTTTGTACCTGGAAGCACATAAGAAAAGTGAAAAGTAGTACACCAAGGAGGTAGAGAAAGATGAGTTATCCTAGAGTTGATTTTTTGTATCTGAGTGAAGATGATATGATTGCAGCAGGTGTTAAAGACATGGCAGGATGTGTTGAAGCTATGGACGAGATGCTTCGGCTGATGAAGGTCGGGGATTATCGTATGGGTGGCTCCAATGGAAATTCCCATGGTTGTATGGTTATGTTTCCAGAAAGATCTCCGTTCCCAGAAATGCCGTTGGATGGACCAGATCGTAGATTCATGGCAATGCCGGCATATCTTGGTGGAAAATTCGATATGGCTGGTATGAAGTGGTATGGTTCAAACGTTGAGAATAAGGAAAAGGGACTTCCAAGGTCAATTCTGACGCTGATTTTAAATGACAAGGATACAGGTGCTCCAGTGGCATTTATGTCGGCTAATATATTGTCGGCATATAGAACAGGTGCAGTTCCCGGTGTAGGATTTAAATATTTTGCAAGAGAAGATGCGGATACTATAGGTATTGTTGGACCAGGTGTGATGAGCAAAACAGCACTTGCAGCTGCAATGGCGGTTCGCCCAACGATTAAAACAGTTAAGGTTAAGGGAAGAGGTAAAGCATCATTGCAGGCATTTATAGATTATGCGAAAAAGCTTTATCCGGATGCAGATATCTATGGAGTAGATACAATTGAAGAGGCGGTAAGAGATAGTGATATCGTGTCAGTATCAACTTCAACTCCAACGGGAGATCCAAGTGTGTACCCATATATTGATGAAGCATGGATTAAACCGGGAGCAATAATAGAGTCAACAGCTGCACTTAGATTTGATGATGACTTTATTATTAATCGTGCCAGAACTGTAACAGACAACATAAAATTATATGAAGCATGGGAAGAAGAAATGAAACCAAATGCATATAACACAATTCCGATTCCTGCGGTTCGTGTAATGGATTTAATTGCAGAAGGAAAAATGAAGTCTGAGCAGGTGGATGACCTCGGAGATGTTCTCCTTGGGAATATACCTTTACATCGAAAGAAGGATGAAATAGTAGTATATTCTGTAGGTGGCATGCCAGTGGAGGATGTTGCGTGGGGCACGATAGTATATCGTAACGCGTTAGAAAAGGGAATCGGTACAAAGCTTAATTTATGGGAAACACCAAAGATGATTTAAATAAAAATATCAGCCAGTCCGTAGTTTCAGGGCTGGCTTTTCGTATATAACTTAGTGTAAGAAAAAACAGTCAGGACAAAAAACTCCTTGTATAAATAATTAAATAATGTTATTTTGTGGTATATAAAGAATTATATGGGAGATTACATATAAAAAAGAGAACACCTCTTGTTATAGAAGATAACGAAGTAAATAGAGAACAGGTAAAATACAGGATAATATGCAAATATATGTAGATGCCGATGCCTGCCCTGTGGTAAGCATTGTTGAAGATATAGCCAAAAAATACAACATATCTGTCACTTTGTTATGCGATACCAATCATGTGCTGTATTCAGATTACAGTGATGTGATTGTGGTCGGTGCAGGAGCAGATGCAGTAGATTATAAGCTGATTAGCATTTGTCATAAGGGAGATATAGTTGTTTCGCAGGATTATGGAGTGGCTGCAATGGCGTTAGGCAAAGGGGCTTACACTATTCATCAGTCTGGCAAGTGGTACACAAATGAGAATATAGACCAGATGCTTATGGAGCGACATCTTAACAAGAAGGCAAGACGAAGCTCTGGTAAGAATTACATTAAAGGACCAAGAAAAAGGACAGAAGAAGATGATGTACGCTTTGCTCAGTCCTTTGAAAAGCTTATACTGATGGCACAGGGTGAAGAGATATAGATTGGAAGGTTATGATATGAGACTTAGAAATGTTCTTATAGCAGTAAATGACATAGAAAAATCAATAAAATTCTATAGAGATATCTTCGGTCTACAGGTGGTTCTTAATCAGGACGGCAACGTTATCATGTCAGAGGGATTGGTGCTTCAGGATGTTAAGCTCTGGAGAGAATTTCTTGGTAAGAAAATAATACCGGAAAATAATATGACAGAGCTATATTTTGAAGAAAATAATATAGAGGAATTTGTGAGAAAGTTAAACGAGTCGGAATATGATATAAAATATGTAAATAAATTGATGGAACATGCATGGGGACAAAAAATAGTAAGATTCTATGATTTAGATGGAAATTTAATTGAGGTTGGTACTCCGATGTAGGATATACTTATATACATAAGTAAAATTGAAGTGGTATAAATTAATCGACAAAATCCGTTATATATGTTATTCTATTATAGAAAAGTTAATAATATATTAAAGACAACTTATACGATTTATGCACAAAGTAATTCGTTCACAGGTATATTTTGTTATTTATGCCTGTGGGAGTAAGTGTTATAATGCTATACTCCTGTATCGGATTTTACTTGTGTTTTTTTTGTAAGTAATATCTTTTAAAGTATATAAAATAGGATAGTGTCAAATGAGTTATGAAAAATGAAACCAAATAAAAAAGGCTCAAATGAACATTGCTAACTGTAGATATTTTAGGCTGTGGCAGACTTGCGCCACCCTTGACAGCACAACAAGAACTGCTGAGAGGTCGTTACCGACGGCGAAGAACTCAAGAACAGATGAGTTTATTCCGTCGCTCACAGCAGTGTAGCAGTGCTTTTATGAGCTATCAAGGGCATGCCGCTTATGCGGTGGCTGTTTTATTACCTCGGGCTCGGAATCTAAGAACAGTCAGAGCCTTCGGCTTGCATTTTCAGGATCTGCTGTTGACCCAGATATATCAGCAGCTGCCATTTGCCTGGCATATTTGAAGCACCATTGAGCAGTTCGACTTTGTTCAGAACTTTGTAACCAGCATGTTCATGTGGCCGCAGAAAGTTGTAGTATGCGACCCAGAGAGCAAGGTCATAGTTGGCACCGTTGATGTTGTCAAAACCATTGGATGGTCTATAGGATTGTTTATAAGTCCTATTGAGTCGTTCGATCATCTGCTTGTAAGGGCGGAACTTTTTTGAGACAGCATCATCGTTGGTAAGTCCAATTACCTGAGTTATATCAAAGTTGATTTTGCCCTTGGATTGAACGAAAAACTGTTGAGCTGCAAGTGGATAAGCACTGTACCCATCAGCAATGAATTTAAAGTTTTTGGGCATTTCTTTAAAGTGCTTGAAAGCCATACGCATCGAGAGGATACAGGGACCAACACCACGATTGTCAGATACCTGATAGCCAATGATGGAGCGTTTGGCAGCATCCATGATGAACCAGATGTAGTTTTTTATCCCACGGATCTTTATGTAGGTTTCATCAGCAGTGAATACATCACCTACCTGATAGTCATAGTTGTCTACGAAAGGTTTCACGCATATGGCTGCAGTTTTCAGATAGTTGGCAACCTGTTGATGAGAGATCTTGATGCCATGTATCTCGTGTAAAGCATGAGCGGTTTTCCTCAGGGATAAACCTAGATTTACTTTGTAAGAGAGACAGAGCCCCATAACATTCTGATCAAATTTTGAGAACTTAAGAGATGAGGCATTCTTAGGCAGGGAGCGTAAGTCCATGCGAAAGAAATCTATCTGGAATTCACGATAGATGTAGTGAAGCTTGTATTTATATTTGTTGTTATTTAAGTCTGCTTTGTCGACCTTCTTGAGGTTATGCAGATAGTAAGGACATTTCATGTTAATGCATTTGTGAACGATGAAATGTTTGCGGTCTTTCCTATGAACAAGGGTATGGCTGCAGTGGGGACACTTTAGTACATGTGTTTTGGTGAATCTGCTTTCGGTTGATGGATTGAAGCGGGACTGACATACTTTGCAAAGAAGCTGGGACTGCTTTTTACCATCATTCCACATAAGATACTGGAATGGGGCGTTGCAGGAGAAACAACGGCAATCTTCAGGTACGTTGCATTCGCCATGGCGGAATACAGGTCTGATAGTTTTGTGATACCGCTGTTCATAGTAATCAATTAGATCCGTCCAGATCCAGTCCTGTTTATAGGATATGATTTTAGGAAGCTGGTCGACTTTGAATTTCTGGTACTTTGGAGAGTGTGAGTCATCGAAAGTCCACTGCTTGAGAGGGATATATCTACAGATGAAGTTAAGGAGTTGACCAATAAATTTATATTGGTATTGAATAAATTGAATCAAATACATTATAATGTCCATGGGTGATTACCTTTCTATACGGATAATTGTTTTGTCGTAGATTCAATTATACTGGTTATTTAGGGGGTAATCACCTTTTTTATGTGAAACCCTTGAAAATAAAGATATTTATAGAAAAAAAGGCGGTGTCATTTGACACTACCTAAATCGTGCGGGAGGATAGTATATGAGAAGATATATGAATTTTTGCATATTGATCAACCGCTCTTGGCAAATCGTATTAAGGCGAAAAGAATCCCGCTAGCGGAGGTTGAATTCAACCTGGACAAATTAGGGAAAAAATTATACGGGATAAATAAAAATTTATTTGTACGTCGGACGGATGGTACATATAAATTTGTAGGAGTAGGACAAGATTTTTATGATTTTGACAGCAACTTGATAACAGCGCTGCTGTCAAATGCCATAAAATACTAGAATATATAATGGAGTATTCTTAGTAAATGGAGGACTTAATATGAATAAGAATGAAAATGAAGTGTTGAAAGAAGAAATTGATTCTTTGAAGATGGAAATTGCGGATTTAAGAGAAAACTTAAATTTGGAGCGCGAGTTACTGGATTCAAATGTAGAAAAATTATACAAAAAAATGAAAAGGAAATCAAACTATATCTGGGTGTATGCATCAGTGATAAGTTCATGTGTGCTTTGGATTATATTTGGATATTTAATTTATAAGAAATACGATGAAGCATATATAATCACGAGTATGACTTTTCTTTCGATTTCGGTCGTTATTATGGCGGTGAAAGTTATCGAGATGTTCCTATATGGCGTTGAAGATTTTAGAAATTATTTTAGGAAAAAAAAAGAAATTAAAGATTACAAAAGGAAAAATGATAAATAGATACGGAGGTAGAGGGTGGAAAATGCGAAATCACTGGGAGATGTAATACGATGTTACAGAAAGAAGGCTGGACTTACGCAGGAACAGTTAGCAGAGCGGCTTTACACGAAGAAAGGCGACATATCTGAAATTGAGAATGATAAAAGATCGATAACTATTCAGAAGCTGCTTGATATCGCGGATGCTTTGCAGGTTCATCCTGCAAAACTGTTTGCTTATATCGGGCAGACAGAAGATGATAGAAGAAAGACTGCATATCACGAAGTGCTTGCTGAATTGGAGCGGTTAGAGGATATGGAGCTTGTCGGTATGGTGGTACAGTTTGTGCAGATGCTCGAAAAAAGCTCGTATAATGTGAGTGCAGAGAGATAGGTCTGGAGAAATCCAGACCTTTTTTATTTTCGTAGTTCACATATCTGTGAACCAAAGTTCGGATTTATGGGGAACGACAGATTGCCCTTTACCGGGTAAGATGTATTTAGCAGCTACTTAAAGGGAAAGAAGGTGTATGAAGATGAATAATCAGGTATCGGCACTGGCAACATATGCAGGCCAATTGGTGCTTGATACAGAGGAAGTTCCTAGATGGGCTATGATGGATGTTGATCTTGGTGATCAGGAAAAACATTTATGTATGTCAGCTTTTATTCAGGATCCAAACATGGTTCAGGATATCGGTAAATATTTCAATAGTTACAATATCCGTCGGAAGATCTGGATTGAAGGAAGCATGGAAGAATATGCTGGCAATATGTTCCTGTATGTAAGGAAATTACTGCTGCTTGAGAAGTTCTATACATTGGAAGAAGTGCAGCGATACAGACGAGGTAAGGTAGATTTTAGCAAGGAGTGAAGCAGATGAAGTATGAGACAGGTTATGTCGTTGCCTGTTTGCAGAATTATGAGCTGATGAAGCACGAATATGAAATTACATATATGGATTATGTGAAAGAACTGCGGGACTTAGATAAGAATCTGGTCAGTATGAGTGTAAACTATGGTGAGAGAGTTCAGACATCCAATCTTTCGGACACAACATATACATTGTTTGTGAGGAAAGAAGAAAAATCTCGGATGCTTGAAAAGAAAATCCGGAATGTGGAAGAGAAGCTTGAAGCATTGGAACGGGTAGTTTTAGTATTTAAGAAATTCCTGGAAATTACACCAAAGCATTATTATATTGTGGACCGGATGCTTTTTTCGGATCGGATGAAGATCGTCAATATGAAGTCAGAGCTTAACAAAGGCTATGACACGATACAGGCGATGAAGGAAAATCTGGTGAAGGCGATAGGTGAATTGGCACGCACGGATTATTCGGATGAAGAAATCCTTGATTTGGAACCATCTGAGGTGTGGAAGCAGATTGACGTAGAGTTGGAAAAGAAGATGCAGCGCAACGAGAAAGGATGATGCTTGTGGCAGGATCGTATAAATATTTCAGATATTATTTGCGGGATGTTCCGGAAAATGCGCCGGCTATAAAAATGCTGGAGGGGATGAACGGTCACACAAGAAATCAGCTGATTACAGAATTTCTTATGCGTTATCTGAAGACAGGAAGTGAGGATGACATGAAAGCGGCGGACATTATTGCAGATGAGGTATTTGAAAATACATTGAAAAGAATTGACGAATTGGAGCGTCAGGTAAGAATGCTTACAACTGGGCGCGAAAATATAGATGGAAGTAAGATTTGGAAGAAGTTTCATTCCGAAGATATCTCCATCAATGAGTTAAATGAAGAGTAAGGAGGCAAGTTTGAATGGAGACATCAGTGAAAAACAGAAAATATGTCAGATATAGCGAAGGTGCAAAGATTTATGGTATGTGTGAGCGTAAGTTTGTCGATTTTGCAAGGCAGGCCAACGCCATATATAAAATCGACCGTCTTGTGTTGGTGAATACAGAATTGATCGACGAGTACCTGGAATCATTCCATGTGGATCAGACAAAAATGGGATAGATATATAAACATATAATAGGAAGAGTTACTTCATATTCTTTTAAATTCCGTATTGACTTATAGCGGGGGTATTAGTAAACTGTATTTATGAGATGCATTATTGTGGCACATCTCATAGATATTAGAAGCGGAAATCAGATTGTTGTATGGTTTCTGAAATGTGAGATTTGAATGACTCTTCCTTTATTATTTGTGAAAGGAATGAGAATTATGGCAAATACTCGTAAAGATCCAAAGGGTCGTGTACTTCGAAAAGGGGAATCCTATAATAAGAATAAAAAGAAATACGTTTATTCTTATACATCGCCTCTAGGACAAAGGAAGTTTATATATTCAAGTGATCTTCTGACGCTTCGGAAGAAAGAAGATGAGCTGGTCAAAAATCAGCTTGACGGGCTGGATATATATACGATGGGAGAGGCAGATATCAATTTCGTCTTTGACAGGTACATTACAACAAAAACAGAATTAAGAGGGAATACAAGATCGAATTACGAATATATGTATAACCATTATGTACGTGATACATTTGGCAAGAAAAAAATTGCTGATGTAAAGTACTCGGATGTATTGTATTTTTATATGGATCTGTCTGAAAAGTACAGTATTTCGCTGGTTGAAAGTATTCAGTCGGTTTTGCATCCAACTTTTAATTTAGCGCTCAGAGATGATATCATCCGAAAGAACCCAACAGACAAGGTTGTTTCAGAGGTCAAAAAGAAATCCTGTGGGAAGAAAGCCGGTATTCGACATGCGCTTACGATACCACAGCAGAAGGCATTTTTGGATTATCTGAATTCCAAAGAAGAATTGGCTCGATGGAAGAATGTGTTTGTGGTTTTGCTTGGTACGGGAGTTCGAATTGGTGAGTGCGTAGGTTTGAGATGGCAGGATTGTGATTTTGAAAATCGTATGATTAGCATTAATCACTCGATTACCTACTATCCGCGGAAAGAAGGAACATACAAATGTGAGTATGAGGTTTCTTTACCGAAGACTGAAGCAGGAATCAGAGAAATCCCAATGATACCACAAGTGTACGATGCACTTATGGCTGAGAAGAAGTTCCAGGAAGAAACGGGCTTTGAATGTATTTCGGTAATTGATGGAATGTCAGGCTTTATATTTTTCAATCGGTTTTATACGCTTCACAATCCGGCAGCGATAAATCGTGCCATTAAGAGAATTAGTGAAGATTATAATCGGGAAGAAATCGTAAAGGCGAAGAAAGAACATCGGGATCCAATCATTCTGCCACATTTTTCGTGTCACCATTTGAGACATACGTTTTGTACCAGATTGTGCGAGAACGAGACAAATGTAAAGTTGATTCAGGAAATCATGGGGCATAAAGATATTCAGACTACGCTGGATATATACGCAGAGATAACAGCCCCGAAGAAAAAAGAAGCTTTAACAGAGCTTTCAGACAAGTTATTAGTTATGTAGGAAGTGTCTTATAAGATGCTTTGATGACGATGGATTTTAGTCCTACAAAAAGATTGAAATCCTACAGAAATCCTACGAAATCTTTTTGGACAATGCAGTTTCGTGCATTTATAGGAGTTTTAATTACTTGTGTGATAGCCGATAATTCAGTATAATTCAGCTTATTGCAAGGGAAAAGTCCCTGTTCCCGACAATGAAGTCCTTGAATGATGTAAATAAGAAAAATGATGTAAAAAATCAGGCTGCTGAAGAAGTGAAAGCTGAGCCTGAAAAGATTGATTTTTCTAAGGTAAA
>ERZ808240.2379-NODE-2379-length-20738-cov-12.738868_pt1 | contig 20738 bp, 17 predicted proteins | sample MGYA00521084_ERZ808240 | MGnify/ENA primary metagenome ERZ808240 (study PRJEB31516, sample SAMN03275571) | gut metagenome | biome: mammalia-associated habitat; material: feces | host: Papio cynocephalus | place: Kenya | collected 2012-08-06 ...
CATTCGTGGCAGGGCGCTGATGGGCGCGCTGATCATAGCGTGCGAGGGCAAGACTGGAAACAAGGATGTCGAGGCTCATAAAAAGAAGGAGCCCCCATGTAAGCATGGGCCCCACCTGCTGTGGAATCTTTTCGATGAGTTCAGAAAACAGCGGATAGAGCTTCTTCAGCCACACGACGGCTGCGATGCCCCAGAAAAAGCAAAACAGAAGATTGATCCGCCCTCCGAGATTGAAGCGAAAGCCGCTGTAATCCCAGAAGACCTTGCCGAATACCCGCTCAGTGAAAACGCTGCAGATGTATTCATAGGCACCTCCAAGGAACGTACCGCACATGAAGAGGAAGCCATCCGAGCGATTGCGGTAATTGTAAAAAAGAAGCGTTACCATCGCGATGGCGAGTCCCCATACCACGCTGAAGGGGCCCCAGACGAGGCTGCTGCGGCTCATCCATACCCCGGCCGTAAGGCGACAGAAAATCGTCTCTACCAGGTCTCCCACAAAGGAGCCGATGATGAACAGCAGGACGATCTTATAAAAGCTGCAGCCTTCCGCGAAAGCGCCACACTTCGTCCACGTTCTCGGCTGCTTCCTGCGTTGAAGCGTGTAGGCCCGTTCTACACGGGCATCGACATAGTGATAAATGTGCAGGCTGAGTCGATGGGTGAAGGCGGCAAGCTGATGATTGAACGCGGCGATGTGCGGCATCCGTTCACTGTCCTGATGCAGTGCAAGGCAGGAGCCGAGCGCGTCCACCAGAAGAAGTCCGAACAGTCCCCAGATGACTCCATGCATGAGACCGTGTGGCAGATGATGAAGCAGGGCCTCGATCAAAGGATTTCCCACGCGGATGGCCAGCGTTCCCAGAATTCCCCAGACCACGGAGTAGGAAAGGCAGATATAGCCATCCAGGTTCCAGTGAAGCTTCGAATAGTCCCACCACTTGCCATGACCGATCCGTTCCAGAAGATGGCCCGCAGTCCACTCGGCAACGGTCGCAATAATCATACAGCCAAGGAAAAGGAAGGGAAGATTCCCCTCCAGCTCATACAGAAACAGGGTCATGAAGACCGCCGTGAAGCCATAGATGGCGCAGAACGGCCCGTTCAGGTAGCCACGATTGGCGAAATGCCGCTTCCGAATGGACGCACTGAGCGTTTCCAGCAGCCAGCCGAAAAAGGAATAGAGGAAAAACAGTCCCGCATAAATGTAAAATGAATCCTGCATATCGATTCTCCTGGTTTTCTGTCGATTCCGATGAAAAATGAAGCAGGGATTCCGCGTATCTCGTGCCAGACAGTCACTTCACTCGTCCGGCGTCTTTGCATTCTCCCTGCTCCTGATTTCTTTACTTCATGCGTTCTGAAAGCTCTGCGGCGATTGCAGCCTCGCAGGCTTCCGCGGCAGCCCGGTTCTCCGCGCTGATGGAAATATAGAGCTTCAGCTTCGGCTCGGTGCCGGACGGTCGTACTACCACAGAGCAGTGTCCCTCCAGGAGATACTTGAGAACGTCCGATTTCGGAAGTCCGTCCAGGCCCGGCGCATAATCGAGCACCTTCTCTACCTTTTTCCCGGCGAAGCTCGTCGGTGCATCCGCACGGAAATCCGCCATGATGCGCTGCATCTTCTCGAAACCGGCCGAGCCCTCGAAGGTAAAGCTGTGAAGCGTATTCAGGCAGTATCCATACTCCTTGTAGAGCGCATCCAGCCGTTCCAGCAGGCTGATGCCTCTCGTCTTATAGTAGGAAAACATCTCACAGATCATGAGAGCCCCATCGACGGCATCCTTATCCCGGACATAGCTGCCCGTGAGGTAGCCATAGCTTTCTTCGAAGCCGAACACGTAGCGCTCCGGATGTCCCTCCTTCTCCAGCTTTCCGATCTGCTCCCCAATGAACTTGAAGCCCGTCAGCACATTGATCGTCTGTACGCCATAATGGGCGGCAATGCGCTCTCCGAGATCCATCGTCACGATGGTCTTCACCATCACCGGATCCTTCGGAAGCGTCCCGTGCTTCGTCCGCTGCATGAGTATGTAATCGAGCAGCAGAATACCGGTCTCATTGCCACTCAGAAGCTGGTAGCTGCCGTCAGGTCTTCGTACGGCAATGCCGACACGATCGCAGTCCGGATCCGTGGCAAGCAGGAGATCGGCCTGCACGCGAGCCGCATACTCCATGCCAAGCGCCATGGCTTCCTTGATCTCCGGATTCGGATACGGACAGGTCGGAAAGTGTCCATCCGGCAGCTCCTGCTCCTTCACCATCGTAATGTTCGTATAGCCACACTCCTTGAGGGTCCGAAGCACCGGCTTCCGGCCTGTGCCATTCAGTGGGGAGTAGACGATGGCAACGTTTCGATCCATGTCGTCGTTCGGGCCCAGTACGGACTGCTGCTTCACAGCCTCCACGAAGGCGGTATACACGGCTTCTCCGATCCAGAAGATGCGGCCTGCTACGGTCTTCTCTGTGGCTTCCATTGCCTCCTGCGGTACCGCTGTCCGCTTCATCCCGTTTTCCGGCGGCTTCTGAGCGACATCCAGAATGGAGACATTGGCCTCGGCTACATCGCGCGTACCAGCTACCTGGAAGTCCGTCATGCGAATGTCGCTAAACAGATCCAGCGCCTCGATTTCCGCCAGGATCTCAGCCGCGGCCTCGGTTGTGATCTGGCAGCCATCGGCACCATAGACCTTATAGCCATTGTATTTCGCTGGATTATGGGATGCGGTCACCATGATGCCGGCCGCGCAGTGAAGCATGCGGGTGGCAAAGCTCAGGCACGGGGTCGGCATGATGTCCTCATACATGTAGACATCGATGCCATTCGCCGCAAACACACGGGCGGCCGTCTGTGCGAACCGGTCCGACTTCAGGCGGCTGTCCCGGGAAATTGCAATGCGTCGCTCCGCCGGAGCGAAATGCCTGCAGACATAATTCGAGAGGCCCTGCGAGGCCTTCGCCACGGTGTAGACATTCATCCGGTTCGTACCGGCCCCGATCACCCCGCGGAGACCGCCGGTTCCGAAGGCGAGATCACGATAAAAGGCATCCTGGATCTCGGCCTCCTTCCCGGCCATCGCGGAAAGCTCCGCTGTCACCTCGGGATCCAGATCCTGCACCTCTCGACACCAGCGTGTATATTCTTTCATGTAGTCCATGACTTACTCCTCTGCCGACGCAGCGGTCGGCATCTCATACTTCGTTTTATCATTGACAGCGATATCCTCGCCAAGCTGCATCTCCATGAGCGTCAGTGGCGCTTCTCTATCCGCCAGCATCGTATGCTTCGCCCCGCACGGAATGGAAATCACGTCGCCCGTCTGTACCGGCTGCGCATGCCCATCAACGATCGCGACGCCACGCCCCTCCAGAACGGTCCAGATCTCATTCCGCGCATGATGGGCATGATAGCTCATATGTGCCCCTGGCCGCATGGAAATCTTCACCGTCGTCGCATGAGGTGCGACATCCAGAATGCGAAAATCGCCCCAGGATTTCTTTGCAAACATGATCTGGTCCGGAAGCTGATCCACATACGGCTTGATGCGTGCACTGGCCTCCAGATTGCTGACGAGAATGCCCTGCGGGCTTGCGGAAATCACCGCATGCTGGATGCCCATCGCAAGAATCGGCACGCTCAGCTCATTCACGATATGCACATCCTCACACTGCTCGCCGAGGATGCCATGTCCGATCACCGGCTCCGACATTTCCTCCGTCAGCGTGTTCCAGGTACCAAGGTCCTTCCACTCGCCATGGAAGCGCATGACCTCGATCTTCTCCTCATGCTCCACAACTGCATAGTCGAAGCTGATCTTCGGAAGCTCTGCATAATGATCAAACAGCTCCTGATACGCGCTCGAATGAAGCAGTGCCTCTGCACGGTCCAGGACATAGCCGAGCTTATACGCAAAGACGCCACCGTTCCAGAGGGCCCCCTGCTTCAAGTACTCCCGTGCCGTCGCCTCATCCGGCTTTTCCTTAAAGGTGCGTACCGTAGAGGTCGCTTCCTTCGTCTCCGGGATGATATAGCCGTACTTTTCGGACGGATAGGTCGGCTGAATGCCCATCAGTACGAGATTGGCCTCGCCTCGCTCCGCCTGCTGCGACAGATCCCGCAGTGCCCGAAAGTAGTCATCCTCGACATACGGGTCCACCGGGCAGACCACGACCGCCTCGTCCAGCGGTACCTGACATTTTTCATGCAGATATGCGGAGGCCAATGCAATCGCCGGGAAGGTATCTCTTCGCGTCGGCTCTACGGAAATATTGACATCCGTGCCGAGCAGATTCAGGATGGAGGACACCTGTGTGCGCGAGGTTGCAATGGTGACCCTGGCCTCTGCATCCACCGTCCGAATCTGTCGATAAACGCGCTCGATCATGGACTCATAGCTTCCATCCGGGCGCTTAAAGAGCTTAATGAACTGCTTCGATCGGATATCGTTTGAAAGGGGCCACAGGCGCTTTCCTGAGCCACCGGATAGTAAAATGATATTCATACACTTGCCTTTCTAAAAAACACGTCCGTATTCTATCATAACTTGTCTTTTTCTACTAGAGGACGGGCACGGTATGCATCGGCCGAATGCCGTCTTGTGCAGCCTGCCTTAAAAAAATCAGATGTTTTGTGGATCCTCCACAGAGATGCTGCAATTCTGCGCTTTTCTTCCTCTCGTGGGACCTTTTTTCGGCAGGTTTCTGTTTCCTGTCTTTCACTTTTCTCAGCAGGGAATCGATCCCATCTAGTCGGCCTGACGACCATAGTCTACTTGTCGACTATAGGCGAAAAAGCGGACTTCCTCTATACTCGAGCTATCACAAAAGCGGAGGCCACATGACAGTATCTCAGCTCCTTCTCCTGCAGTGTCTGACCATCGCCGCAGGCTACGATCTACGAGAGCGGCGTATCCCCCATATGCTGATCTACACCTATTTATGCTTCGGTCTGTTTCTGCCAGATAGAATAGATGCTTCCCTCTGGACATGCAGTTCCTCTTTCCTGAGAACGTCTCTTTTCTATCTTCTCACCTATCTTCTCAGCTTCGTCATGTTGCGTATTCTCACCGCCCTGACCCATGCAGGCGGAGGCGATGCACGCCTGATGGCACTGATCCTCAGCTGGTGCGGTGCCGAGAAAGGCTGCCAGCTTCTGCTGCCGGGTCTCGCTTTTGCACTCCTGTATCTTTTATGGATCAGACGAGCATTTCATGGGCACGGGGGTCGGCCTTCGATCTCATCCCCAGGCCTCCCCCTCGCCCTTCCCCTTCTTCTCGGTGCAATTCCGGGACTGATCCTTCCTCCCGTATAGTGCGCTGCAGTCTCCCACCCCTACGGACTGCAGCCACGGGAGTTCTTCTGCCCCTGCAGGTACCGGTTTTTCGAACTTTATCCACCGTCTTCTCAGAAAGGAGTTCCCATGCGTCAGATTCTCGCACTGCTTGAACCGGACTCAGCCTACTGTGCACGCTTTTCCAAATATGCTTCGTCCCGTACCGAATGCCCTTTTACGATTTACACCTTTCAGGATGCAGGCGCCCTGCAGCGCTTCGCCCATCAGCATCCCATCGATCTCCTTCTCAGTGATCCGACTTCCCTTCAGGACGAGACCCTCCAGTCCCTGCCGGTTGGTACGCGGATCGAGCTCTCCGAGGAACCGGTGAGCACGGGCGCAGCAGCGTCTGGACCTGCCGCCACGGAGCCACGAAGGATTTACAAGTACCAGTCCGGTGAAAGGATTCTCCACGAGCTTGTCTCGACCTATCAGTTTGAGAAGCGAAACGACCCCGCAAGGCCACGGTCGGGGCTTGCACGGCTTTACCTCATCTACAGTCCGATCGGGCGCTCTGGTAAAACCATCTTTGCAGAAAGTCTCGCAAAGGAGCTTATGAAAGAGGTTCGCACGCTCTATGTGAGTCTGGAGGAAATGCCGGCCTGGACCGATGCAGCCATAAAAAACAGCACGGCTTCCCTCAGCGATGTACTGTTCCTTTACAAGCAGGAGCATCTCCTCACGGAACCGCTGCAGAGCATGATTTCCCATAGCGACGGACTGGATTTCATCCCACCGGTTCGTTCGCCGGAGGATCTTGCCACACTCCAGGAGGCCGAGCTTCCACAGTTCATTGAAAAGCTGCGTGCACAGATCCCCTATGATGTTCTCGTCCTCGATACCGACAGCATGGTGAGTCGAATCGAAGGCATCCTCCCACAGGCTGACTGGATCTTCATGCCCGTGACCGATGAGGCTGCCCACCATCGAAAGCTCGTGGCACTGGAGCATTACCTCTCCGCTTCTCCACAGCGGGCCGCGCTGGATCGCATCATAAAGCTGGTGATTCCGAAGCCGCATGGAGACGCTTCGGACGCCGACGTCAATGCACGTCTCTCTGAATTCACATCGGCCGTCATTCGGAACTATATCTACGATGCAGCGCCACAGTACTGAACACTATGATGAATACAACGAAGGATCTGAACGAAATAAAAAAAGAACTGAAGCAGCAGCTTCTCTCCACACTCGAAGAGCAGCGCAGCTTTTCCGACGCTGAACTCTATACGCAGATCGACGCGCTTCTTCTACAGCATCCGGAGCTTTGCCTTCGCGACAAGCTCTACCTGCGAAACGCGGTTTTTAACAGCTTTCGCCGTCTCGATGTTCTCTCCGAGGTGCTGGACTGTCCGGAGGTGACAGAAATCATGATCAACTCCGAGCAGGAAATCTTCATTGAACAGAAGGGGCACATGCAGCGCTGGGATCGTCATTTTGAGTCGCGCGCACAGCTCGAGGAGCTGATTCAGAGCATCGTGAGCCGCATCAATCGTGTGGTCAATACCAGTACTCCGATTGTGGATGCACGTCTCGAGGACGGTTCGCGTGTACACGTCGTCCTGCCACCGATTGCACTGAAGGGCCCCACCGTCACCATCCGAAAGTTTCCGGAGCCGATCACGCTTGAAAAGCTGATTCTGTATGACTCTCTGACACGGGAGGTGGCCGATTTTCTGATTTCCCTCGTCGAGGCACGCTATAACATTTTCATTTCCGGTGGTACGAACTCCGGAAAAACCACCTTTCTCAATGCACTGAGTCAGTATATTCCATCGGATGAGCGTGTCATCACGATTGAGGATTCGGCCGAGCTCCAGATTCGAAAGGTTCCGAACCTCGTATCGCTGGAGACACGAAATGCCAATGCCGAGGGCGAGGGCAGCATCAGCATGGCGGATCTGATCCGCGCCTCTCTTCGAATGTCCCCCGACCGCATCATCGTCGGGGAAGTGCGTGGAGCCGAGGCCCTCGATATGCTGAATGCCATGAATACAGGGCATGATGGCAGCCTGTCGACCGGCCATGCAAACTCGGCACAGGATATGCTTCGCCGTCTGCAGACCATGGTACTGCAGGGCGCCGATCTTCCGCTGCCTGCGATTCGCAGCATGATTGAATCAGCCATTGACATCATTGTCCACCTGGGACGTACCCGTGACCATAAGCGCCGGGTACTGGAAATATCGGAGGTCACCGGCATTGAACAAGACGAAATCACACTCAGACCGCTTTATAAATTCGATGGTCAGAAGCTTCAGAAGCTTGCGGATCTCCAGTCGAAGCAGAAGCTCCTCAACCGATTATAACGACTACGTACTGACGCCCGGGGAGTATGTCCGCCTTAGTGGCATGGCCATTCTTGCGGATGCGCTCATTGCCTATACCTTTTATCAGAGCCGTATGGTCTTCTTTGTGGCACTTCCGCTCTGCTTTCTCTATCCCTTCTCCTGTCGAAAGGCCCTCTGTGCCCGACGGCGGCAGCTGCTGCTTTCCCAGTTCAAGGAAGCCCTCGCGATTCTCTCGTCCTTCCTGAGTGCCGGATACTCGACTGAAAATGCCTTTCGGGCCTCGATTCCAGAGCTCGAGCATCTCTTTTCAAAGGATGCCATGATTGTACAGGAATTCGAGCAGCTCGTGCATGGCTTCACGCTCCACACGCCTGTGGAGGTCCTGCTCTCCGATTTTGCCTATCGCTCCGGGCTCGAGGATGTTACGAATTTTGCAGAGGTCTTCGCCGTTGCGAAGCGGAACGGCGGTCCCCTTGTGAAGATCATCCAGCATACGGCAGCGGTCATCCGGGACAAGGTGCAGATTTCAGAAGAGATCCTCACCATGAATGCCGCAAAGCGCTATGAGCAGCGGGTCATGAACCTGGTTCCGTTCCTGATCATTCTTTATATGAATTTCAGCTCACCGGAATTTTTCCAGACACTGTACACGACCCTTCTTGGGCGCATTACCATGACCCTCTGTCTTCTGGTCTATGCCTTTTCCCTCTGGCTTTCCGGACGCATCATGAGCATTGAGGTATAACGATGGAAAAGCTGAAAAAAGGAATCGAAAAGAGGCTGAAAGGGCTTCGTCAGAAGCTTCGTTCCACCCCGCCGAAGATTCGAAAGGAGATGCGACTGTGCATCCTTGCGTCCCTGCTTCTCAGCCTTCTCGCATTTCTCTCGAGTTCCGGCAGCACTGTACTTCAGGATGGTTTCCGCCTCCCCCGAAGCCACTATGGCGGGCCGAAGCAGCATATCAGCTTAGAGGTTTCGGGGCTCTCTAAAGACGACGCGGTACCGCTCGATATCACGGTCAGTCCGAAGCGCTATACAAAGGAAGAGGCCAATGCTGTTTTCCAGGAAATCTATGAAAAAATCGAAGAGCTTGTGGTTCCAGAGGGAGAGAGCTTTGCAAATCTGCAGCATGATCTCACACTGATGACGAAGCTGCCAGACGAGGGCGTTCAGCTCTCCTGGGACTTCTACCCGGAGCTCGATCAGGAAAGCAGCACCACCGATTCCGAAGAAGAGCGGCGTACGGCGGCCCAGGAATACGTGCGAAGCTACCGGCATCTCATGGACAGCGATGGCACACTCCATAATGAAGCACTTCCTGCCGGAACGGTCGTCACTGGCTGCCTTTCCCTGATCATGAGCACCGATATCGTGCCGGAGGAGGGCGAAGGAACGACCCGTTATCTGAAGACGCAGTACCACTCTTCACCATACCGTATCCCTGTCAACATTGTCCCACGGACCCTTTCCCGTTATGAGTCTCTCCTGCTGCAGCTCCAGAATGCCATCACGTCGCAGGATGAGGGAAGTCTCGGCGAGAATACACTCTCGCTCCCGACGGAAATCGATGGGCAGCCGATCAGCTACCGTGAGCACCGTGACCGCAGCTACCTGTGGCTGCCGCTCCTTGGTGTCATTGCTGCCATGGCCATCTATATGCGTCAGGGGCAGCTGAAACGAGAGGAACAGAAAAAGCGTGCGAATCTCCTGCTGCTCGACTACTCCGAGCTTGTCTCCAAGCTCATGGTCTACATCGGTGCCGGACTCACGATCCGAAATGCGCTGGAAACCATCTCCCGACACTTTGATGCCCTCCTCGAACGGGGCATCCAGGAGGACCGGCCACTGTACCAGGAGCTTCGCACCATGGTTCTTCAGTTCCAGCGGAATATACCGGAATCCGAAATCTACCTTTCCTTCGGACGAAGAGTAAATCTGAAGCCATATACGAAGCTCGTGAGCCTCATTGAACAGAATCGACAGAACGGTTCAAAGAATCTCCGAAGCATGCTCGAGCTCGAAATGGAGGATGCCTTCGAAGAGCGGAAAACGACCGCTCGAAGGCTCGGTGAGGAGGCCGGCACGAAGCTTCTTCTTCCACTGTTTTTAATGCTCGGGATTGTCATGGTGATCGTCATCGTGCCAGCAATGAGTGCCCTCGGCTAGCTCTTCTGTCTTCTAACGTCTGCACCCCGGACGGAGCGCATGCCCGGTCTCTGCTGCAGCGAAAGCAGCGTGCAGTCGAAGGGGCGCCGCTTTTCATCATTCACCCGTGCGGTTTTTCTACTGCATTCCAGTCAGGTCACCGCACCCACAATACAGAGGTACATCCTCAGGAGGAAACCCATGAATACAAGCTTTACTCTGTTCCCTATGTCCGGCGAGATCACCCTCTCCCACTGTGTGCTGGATGCTGTTTTCGGTCGACTGCACGCGCTCTATGAGGCCTTCTTATTCTGTTCTATGCAGTGCATCCTGGGCCTTCGAAAGCAGCTGCGACGGCTGTTTCAGGATGATCGCGGCATCGGCACCATTGAACTCGTACTCATCCTCGTGGTACTGATTGCGCTGGTGCTGATCTTCAAGGATCGTATCAAGTCCCTTTTAAACACGATCTTCGATCAGATCGACAGCTCGGCCAGCAGTGTATACTGATGAAGGCCCATCATCCGAAGCACACCCGTGGCTCGGTCACTGTTTTTCTCGCACTCAGCTTCGCCATGATCGCAGCGCTTCTTCTGACCATTGTGGAATCCTGCCGCACGGTGTCCGAGCGCCTGTTCTGGCAGATTGCCGTCGACAGCTCAATGGAATCCTTATTTTCACAGTACCATCGTCCTCTATGGGAAAACTATCGTATCTTCGGACTTCAGTACCGGACGGACGAGGACCTGCAGGAAGAGCTCTATGACTTTCTGGCCCCCTATCGCGAGGCCCGGGATCTCTTTCCGGGGAATGTTCAGGAGGATGCGATTTCCTTTCTGGAGCATGTTCCGCTTTCAGAAGGCATCAGCTTCGAGGAGGAGGTACTGGACTATATGAAATATGGACTGCTTGATTCTCTCATTTCCTTCGCAGGCGATGGCTTTCAGGAGCAGGAAGTCCTCCCGGAGCTCGAAAAGGTTTTTCAGCGTTCGGAGGAATCCGCCGAGATCCGCACACTCCAGAAGGAGTATCAGCTCGATACCCGGGATCTGAAGGCGGTAGAGGACGCCATTGCCCAGGTGGATGCGGCCGCCCGCAGCGCGGAGGCCGCCCATCAGGAGGCTGGAAGGGCACTGCAGAGAGAGGATCCTTACCGCTTTTATTCTGAAAAGGCTTCCTTTCAGCACAGCCTGAATGAGCTGCAGAACGCGGTCACCCGCTATACACGGGCAGCGGATCAGCTCTCCGAAAAGGTTTCTGCACTGCGGCAGGATTTCAACACCCGTGCGGCAGCGCTCTCTGTCGAAGGTCGTCAGGCCATCGATGCGGAAATCTCGGAATACGAGGCGTATGTAGAAAAGAACGGCTCCGTACGCGCAGAAATCGAGTCCATGCCGACGAAGGCGGATGCCCTCTCCCAGGAGGCCGATCGCGTAGAGCAGGACGTCGAGGATTTCGAAGAGTGGCTGGCCGAGGCCATCGACGCTGCCTGGGACGAGGAGGATGAGGACGAACCTGATTTTTCGTATGAGATTCGTCGTTTTTATCGAAGTGCAGCCTCCGACTGGAACAGCTTCACGCTGATTCACTACGGTGGAGAGCTTTCGAAGATCAATGCAAAAAACAAGGCGCTGCTCGACGAGATCAGTGATCTTCTGAAAGGAAATCTGCTCTCTCTGGTGCTTCCAGACGGTGCCTCCCTTCCTTCGAGCGCCCGCATTCATGATGTGTCGCCGCGTTTCGCTGCGGATTCCACAGCACATCCGGTCGACGTAGCCGTACTCGGCGAATATGCCTTCAAATTCTTTCATTATTATCATCCAGGAGAAGTCACCGAGGAGCAGCTTCCACCAAGTGGTGCCCGTGCTCTGGAGCTCGAGTATCTTCTCGGCGGGAACGGCAGCGATTATGACAATCTCTCTGATGTTGTCACGAAGCTGGTGGCACTTCGTGAAGGCATGAACCTGATCTACCTCTACTCGAATGCCGAGAAACGGAATGAGGCTCGTCTTTTCGTCACCTCCTTCCTGGCCGTGACTGGAAATCCGGCACTGATCTCCGTCTTCACCTTCTTCGTGCTCGGCATCTGGGCCCTGGTTCAGGCAATTCAGGACGTAAAGACCCTGCTGTCCGCTGGCCGTGTGCCTCTCTTTCATGATTCCGGCAGCTGGTCCGTCGACATTTCCAGTCTCCTGAGCTTCGCTGAACACCCGTCGGCCCAGGTCGATGATCGCGCCACCGGTCTCTCCTATCGGGACTATCTCCGTGCCTTTCTGCTCGGTTCCGGTCTTCTCCATCAGGCAACGATCAATCAGCGGATGTTAAGCTGTATCGAGAAGGATCTGCAGAGCTGTGGAGAGCAGCCGGAGCAGAGCTTCGCCCTCGATGAATGCCTCTATGCGCTCGAAGCGTCCGTGCGTCCGGACACACGACACGTCATGTACGGCACCGGCCTTCTTCAGATGGTGGCAGAAACGGTGCCAACCATCGATTACTCTATGACCATTTCAAGCTACTACAAATATCGAAACGATACACACTAGAAGGAATGACATGAAGCGAAAACGAAGACCTGCGCCCCGGCAGAAGTCACACTCCAGGTACCCATCCCGGGCATTCGAATACAAGAAAAAATTACATTGTCTTCTTTCCACGCCCTGTCGTTCTTCCTTCACCGTGGAGGCAGCGCTCGCATTGACCCTGGTGATCCTTGCCTGCGTTGTCCTCATGGTGCCAATGCTGATCCTCAATCATCAGCGAAACGCCCTTCTGCAGATGGATGCCAATGCGAAGCGCATGGCAAAGCAGAAGTACGTCGAATATTATCTCGATAAAACGGATCGTCTCACTCTGGATCCGGACCGTTTAGGCCAGGGCGAAGCCGCACTGAATGCGCTTGCCCTCGGGCATCAGATTGCGCAGCCGGGCATGGAGCATATCGACCTGCTCCGGGATTCGGAAATTTCACAGGAAGCGATCCGCTATGTTGCAAACTATGATGCGGTCCTCCCATTCTCTGTACTGGGTCTTCAGCACCTGTCGCAGCAGGTCGTCGCCAGCCGTCGTGCCTGGATCGGTGCCGATGGAAATCGCTGGTCCGACGGCCCCGGTGAAGGCACGGTGGACGACCCGATCGTTTATGTAAGCACGCGTGACACCGATGTCTTTCATACGACACGTGCCTGCAGCTACCTCACCCATGACATTCTGGAAGCGCGCGGCGAGGACATGCGCACCCTGCGAAACAAATTTGGCGGAAAGTACAGTCCCTGCGCGACCTGCCGACCGAATCTCTCGATGGAAACCGTGTATTATACCCTGGCGGCCCGAAGCTATCACACCACCCCGAGCTGCCGCACCATTTCAAGTAACGTACAGGATATGAAGCGTTCTGAAGCAGAATCCTACGGAAAGCATGCCTGCGTACGCTGTGGATAAGCGTCTACGGATGGCTTCCGAACAGCTTGTAAAAGACTTCCTGCAGGCAGGATATCCATGGCACATCCGATCATAAAAAAGAAAGGGAGAACAGAAATGCGGAACCCTGCGGTTTTTTTCTTCATCTACTTCATCTATGCACTTCTCTGCATCCTCTATGACCTTCGAACGCGCACGGTCCCTCTGGGACTGCACCTGATTTTCCTGTGTCCAGGCCTTTTGTCCCTGTGCTTTCATATACAGGAAGGCATAGAGCGCATCCCAAGCGAACACATGTGGATGCAGCCCACAGGGCTCGAAATCCTCACAGCCCCGATGCAGACTTCCGCGACTCCGGCCTTTCTGGCTGCTTTCTGCGCGGTGCTGCTGCCCCTGCTGCCCGGACTCATCGCCACACTGATCAGCCGACTTTCTCAGGAATCCCTCGGCTTCGGCGATGCACTCTTCCTTCTCATTTCCGGTCTCTTCCTTTCCATGCGTGCCATGCTGCTCCTGCTTTTCTCCGGCATTCTGGTGGGCTTTTTCATCAGTATGCTGCTTCTTCTCTATGGACGTTTCCGTGGCCGCAGTATGCGCGGCGCTTCTTTTCCGTGGATTCCATGTACGATTCCTGCGCTCTCTGCATTGCTCTTTTCATTTTTTTCCTAGGAGATCTTATGTATACCCTTGAAGCCGCCTATATTTTTTCAATGATTCTGCTGGTCATCGCAACGATCCTGACCGGCGCCATGAAGCTGCAGTCAAAAATCAATGGCTTTACACGCGCTGCACTTGAAACCGAAATTGAGAGTCATCTTCCAGAAGGGACAAAGGAATTTCAGCCAGAAAAATTCATCCGTATGGCTACCCTGTTTGAGCAGGACCAGGATCCGGCAGAAGGAGAACATCATGAGTGAAACCATTCTGGAGCGTATCACCTACGAGCATACGCTCCGTCACAGTTATATGCGTATTCCGCAGCAGACCATCGATTCTGCCTCCTATGAGCTTCGCCTGCTCCGTGAAGCAAGCATTCCAGGAACACTGCCCGTGGCGATCCGCATCGACGAGGGCGAAAGCTCCTGTACCCTCGAATATGAAATTTCCGGACTGGAATCCATGGCGAGCCGCTTCTCCGGTCAAAAGCTCCGTGCCCGTCCGCTGGCTGCGCTCATGGAGCAGATTCATGCACTTCTCGCGCATCTCGAAGAATATTTTCTTTCAGAGGAGCTTGTTCTTTTGGATCCCTCTGCGATCTTCTATGATGCAGAGAAGATGCAGTGGCTCTTTACACTGGTGCCTGGCTATCGCGCGTCCTTTCATGAGGCCCTGAAGGCGCTTATTGCCTGGCTTCTGAAGCACATCGACTATAACGAAGACCGCGTCGTCGTGATGGGCTACACACTCTACAATGAATCCATGAAGGAATTTCTTGTGATGGAGAATCTGCTGCGCATCTGCCGACAGAATCTCGAACGAGAACGCATACTTCAGCTTGAACGAGGCGGAGGAATGCCAGGCACACAGGGGACCTTCTCTCCTGCTGGCACAGACGAGGGTCCGACGCAGACTTTCGCTTCGTCTAAATCCAACTGTGCTCACGCGCAGGAAGCCGCTCGACGGTCCCGCATGATTTCCACCGATGGCATTTTCCGTCCGATCGATGCCGGTCTCGAAGAGACTCCTCCGACGGCATCTGGCTTATCCTCTGCCTCTCCATGCACACAGGAATCCTCTTCCCATGAAAATATCACCTTCCACTCGGATTATGGAGAAGATGACTACAGTAACACCGTGAAAACGCTGCAGAAATCTGCGCCATCATCCGGTGTCCACTCCATACATGAAGCTGATCCACCATCTGAAGCCAGCGCGAGTATAAACGGTGGAAACGCTTTTCACCACACCGAGAATACAGAATTCGGCCTTCTTGGAGCCGCACCAAACCGATCTTATACGAGTCTCGGAGAAAATACTTCGCCTGGAGTACAGATTTCTTCTCTGACAGCTGCGCCCAAATCCAAAAAGCATTTTTCACTTTTCCACCGAAAAAACGAGGACGGTACGGATGCTTCCATCCAAAAAAGGGCGGAGAAATCCACACTGAAGGAAACGCTGTCCACCGAGCAGAATCAGAGCTCTTTAAAAGCAAAAACACTCCTGTCCGTCGCTCTGATGATTCTGATTCCAGGACTCATCTGGTTTCTGAAGGGCGGTCTCGTGCTTCGCCATATGCTTCCACTTGTACTGGCACTGGAGGCCGGGATCCTCGTCGTCATCGTGCTCGACCATCTCATGGCGAGGCTGCCGGATGACTGAGCAGCTGCAGCTGCAACAGTAAGACAGCAGAAAAGGACGGCCGCATGAACCTGCGGTCGTCCTTTTCTATTATACTTCATCGTGATATCTCAGCGATTCGCAAGCTCCTTCTGATACTCCTGTACGTATTCAACGAAGTACTCCACACCGAGCGACAGTGCCCGCTCATCGATGTCGAAGAACGGACTATGCTGCGGGAAGCGGCGTTCCTCCTCTGGCCAGCCGCCACCGAGAAGCAGTATGCACTTTTCCTGCGGATATTTTGCGAAATCCTCTCCACCCATCTGCAGCTCCCAGTCCGTGAGATGGTCCTTTCCGAAAACGGTCTCGGCCGCTCTTCGTCCAGTATCCACGCATGCATCATCATTGATCATTGGTGGTGGTCCGAAATGGTAATCCACTTCAATCTCCGTACGGGTCGCCTCACCGACACCTTTGGCAACACGCCGAATGATGTCCGGATACTGGTCACGAATCTCCGGGCTGAAGGTCCGTGCGGTTCCCATGAGATGGGCATCCGCCGGGATGACATTGGAGGTGGTTCCAGACTGGAACGAGGTAATGCTGATGACCGATGGCTCCAGCGGATTCAGTTCCCGCGCCACCACGCGCTGCATGGAAAGCACCAGCTCCGACGCCGCCACAATCGGATCAATGGTCTGCTGCGGCAGTGCGCCATGTCCGCCCTTCCCCTTCACATAGAGATCGAAGGTATCCGCGGCCGACATCACAGGCCCATAGCGAAGAGAAGCATAGCCAGCCGGAATCTTACTCCAGATGTGCATGGCAATCAGACGATCACATGCGAGCAGCGCCGGATCCTCCTTCATCAGTGCTGCGCCGCTGTTCTCGATGCACTCCTCGGCCGGCTGGAACAGAAGACGTACCGTGATGGTGAGCTCCTCCTCCATCTGCTTCAGAAGCTTCGCCGCACCGAGCAGCATGGTAATGTGTGTATCATGGCCACAGGCATGCATCGTTCCTTCATTTTCCGACTTCCAGGCGCAAGCCGTCTGCTCGGTCACCGGAAGTGCATCGATATCTGCACGAATCCCGAGGATTTTATCTGAAGAATGTGGTCCTCGGATGGTCGCAATGACGCCGGTTTTACTGGACTTCTGGCACGGAATTCCGAGTTTTTCCAGATACTCCATGATTTTTTTCTGTGTATTCACTTCTTCCCATGACCGCTCCGGGTGTGCATGGAAATAGCGACGAAGCTCCACGAGCTCGTCCTGCAGCTTCGTTCCTTCTTTGATAACATCCATTCGATCGTTCCTCCTCATGAATGGTATGCCACATAAATGGCCTCGACGCAAGATGCTTCTTCCGCTCTTCACAAAAAGATCGAAAAACGGAAGGCTGCATACTTAGAATGGTCCGTACTGAATCTTCGTCGCCACAATCAGGGCAATGACACAGACCACAAAAAGGATGGAAATCAGTGGCGTGACAAACTTCCACCATTTTTTGAGTGGAATACCTGCAATCGTCAGGAAAATAAGTAAAGTACCACTGGTAAACCACAGTGAATTCGTCAGTCCATCGCCAAACTGGAAGGCGAGAATCATGGTCTGTCGTGTCATGCCGATGATATCGGCAAGCGGAATCAGAATCGGCATCAGTGCCATGGCCTTCGCAGAGCCAGAGGTGATGAGACCATTGAAAATGGCGATGACAAACATGACGGCAATCGCTGCAAAGGCCCCCGGCAGATTCTTCAGTGGACGCGAAATGCCATAAATGATCGGGTCAATGATGCCTGACTCCGTGAGAATCCACTGGATGCCACGTGCAAGACCGATCACGAGGGCCGGCACGAGACCATCCTTCGCTCCGGCGCAGATGGCATTGACGATGGCATCGGGTGCCATTCGGTTCATAAGACCGGCAACGATGGCGGTAAACAGGAAGCAGGCCGACAGATCATTCATCGACCAGCCGAACTTTGCAACGCCTGCAATCGCGACGATAAAAATTACCAGGAAGAAAAGGAGCGACAGGCTCTGTCCTTTTGTCAGCGGTTCCTTCATTTCTTCAGAATAATCCACGCGGAATCGGTCTGTACTGAGATCCGCTGTGATGGATTTTATTTTTCCATTCCGTACGCCACGCGCGTAGCGAAGAACATACAGGATGATGATAAGGTCTGCGATGCAGAGCAGGATCAGGCGGAAGGTGAAGCCGGAAAACATCGGAAGCTCAGCAATTTCGTCGGATATGCCCACGGTATATACACTCGTCGGTGAGAAGGAGAAACTGATCATATCGATCATTGCAGAGCACGCAATACCGGTCATCAGGTCGTATCCGAGCGCGAGACACAGGGACAGCACGATCGGAATAAACGGCACAATCTGCTCATTCCAGCCAAGGAATCCTCCGAGCGCACCGAAGATGATCATGATCAGTACAAGAATCTTCTCCGCTCCGACGGTATCGGACTTTGCAAGGATCCGTGCAACTCCCTTATTGAGTGCCCCTGTCTCCTTGTAGATTTCAATGCATCCGGCGACCAGCATGACCAGGAACATCATGCCTGCCGACGACACCAGTCCATTTGGCACTGCCTGGAAAATTGCCTGCGGCCCCAGATACGTCTTTTCCGTCGCATGGAAGGAATCGGCGATCACGACGGTCCGCCCATTCAGCACCTCGCGGTCAAAGGCTCCCGGACTGATAAAAAGCGACAGAATATAACAGGCGACAATCACCAGAAAGACGATCACAAAGGCATTGATCGATCCACGTTTTTTCTCTTTTTTTACGTTTTCACTCATTTCATACTCCCACTTGAAAAGCTACTGATTCCAATGCTACAGATTCGAATTCACATCGGCCTTATCGATCATGACATTCAGAATTTCCTTATCCGTCGACTTCATCCCGACTCTTCCGATATAGCCCATATTCTTAATGGTCTCCTCCACGTCCTTTTCCACAATGCCTTCACCGGCCTTGAACTGCTTGTCGCTCACACTCATATAGTGGGCCAGCAACGCTGCATGAACCGAGGCCGCGATCTTCGCTGCACAGCTTGGCTTTGCGCCATCACAGACAATGCCGCCAACATTGGCAATGGTGTTGGTAATGGTACGTCCGATGTGCGGGTAATCACCACCGGACAGATAGGTGATACCGGCACCGGCACCACAGGAGGCACTGACGGCACCGCAGAAGGCGGAAAGTGCGCCGATGTAATGCTTGATATAGATGGATACGAGATTACTTACGAGCAGCGCCCGCTCCATTTTCTCCTCCGAAATGTGCCACTCCCGTGCATAGACGAGCACCGGCATGGTCACGGTGATGCCCTGATTTCCAGATCCTGAATTGATGACCACCGGAAGAGGACAGCCACTCATACGCGCATCGGAGCCCGCAGCTGCTGCAGCACAGGCCGTGGTCCGTACATCGCTTCCCCAGTTTTCGAGGATCGTCTTTCCGATTTCGGCACCCCAGGCATTGTCGAGGCCCTCCTGTGAAATGGCGGAATTCATCTCGATCTGGCGCTGGAGGATGTCTCGAACCTCTGCGAGATCCACGGTATCCGCATACGTGAGCAGCCCTTCGAGACTCATCTTTCTTCGATCTGCCCGCGTAATGCCGGAGGCCGTCTCTTCCATCACCTCATTTTCCACATCCTGAAGCACCTTTCGATCCTTCTCCATATATACGATTTCCGTATGGTGATGGGCAATGCGGACACAGGCCGTATGCGCCTCGGATTGCATGCAGACCTCAATGTACAGATTCGGCACCTGTTCCGCCAGGTTCACCTCACAGATACCGCTCGCGGCAATGTCTCTGCACGCTTCCCGATCTTCATCCGTCACACCCGCGATGACCTCGAGCTTCCGGTTCGGGTCACCCCCGACCATGCCGAGGATGGCCGCGACCTCAATGCCCTTCTGACCACCGGAATTCGGTACGGTCACGCCCTTCACGTTCTTGATCATGTTGCCGGAACAGTTCACCGTAATGTGCGTCGGCATCTCTCCCAGAAGCTTCCGTGTCACGGCTGCCGCATAGGCAATGGCAATCGGTTCCGTACAGCCCATGGCCGGAATCAGTTCCTCGCGCAGGATCGCTGTGTAGTTTTCATACTCCCATTGACTCAGCTTCATCATACGCATTTCCTCCTTCTCGACATTCTATGGTCTCATCTTATCACACTCTTCATCATTTTGACATATCATTTGCCATATGCAGAAAAACTCATTATGCATATTGCACAAAATCGTGACGAACATAAAAAAGCGCACCTCCTGACAGAGCTTCAGGAAGTGCGCTTTTAAAAAATGATTCTATATAAATGATTTTATTCTGCGGCCCGTGCCCGCGCGCATGCGGCCTTCGTCAGGTCCTTGATGACCTCTCCGCCGATGATGAGTCCAGCAACCGATGGAACAAACGAAATGGACCCTGGAATGTCCCGACGATCCGTGCACTTATGCTTCGCGCCAGGCGGACAAATGCAGTGATAGCGACAGCTGTTCGCCATATCCTCCAGCGGACGAAGCGCCGGTTCCGTCGAATAGACAACCTTCAGATGCTTCACATGACGCTTCTTCAGTTCACGCCGCATGACACGCGCAAGTGGATCAATGGACGTTTTATAGATATCTGCGACCTGAAACTTCGTCGGATCCAGCTTATTCCCTGCGCCCATGCTGCTGATGATCGGGGTTCCCGTCTCCTGGCAGGCCATGACAAGCTGAATTTTCGCCGTCACGGTATCCACGGCATCAATCACATAGTCGTAGTCCGCAAAGTTGAATTCCGCACTGTTCTCTGGAAGATAAAAGGTCTTATGCACATTCACCGTGCAGTTCGGATTAATCTCATGAATCCGCTCCTCCATCACCTCCGCCTTATACTTTCCGACGGTCTTCCGAGTCGCAATGATCTGACGGTTCAGGTTTGTGAGACATACCTTATCATCATCCACCAGATCGATGGTTCCAACACCGGAACGCGCCAGCGCCTCTGCCGCGAAGCCTCCAACGCCCCCGACACCGAAGATGATCACCCGCGCATTTTTCAGAATATCCATTGCCTCCTCCCCGAGGAGCAGCTGTGTTCTCGAAAACTGATTGAGCATCGTTTTCCCTTTCTATACATATTATCATCGCCTGTTCCACCCAAAGGCCATTTCCTCGAGCAGCATACGGCATCTCTTCCTACACAAAAAGAAATCGCTGTCTCACGACAGCGACTCATATCATATTCTGAAT
>ERZ808240.2381-NODE-2381-length-20719-cov-40.764179_pt1 | contig 20719 bp, 22 predicted proteins | sample MGYA00521084_ERZ808240 | MGnify/ENA primary metagenome ERZ808240 (study PRJEB31516, sample SAMN03275571) | gut metagenome | biome: mammalia-associated habitat; material: feces | host: Papio cynocephalus | place: Kenya | collected 2012-08-06 ...
TTATAATAACGGATACTTCTCTGTTAATTTCTTCACAATTGCTGCAGCTTCCGGTACTTTTTCCTCGCCGCCCTTGATCACAAGTGCGATTGCTTCTGCGATCTGATCCATATCCTCTGTATTCATGCCACGGGATGTTACAGCAGGTGTTCCTAAACGGATACCGCTTGTGACAAACGGTGACTGCGGATCATTCGGGATCGTATTTTTATTGGCAGTGATGTGTGCCTGATCAAGCAGCTTTTCGATTGCCTTACCGGTCAGACCGTAATTAGTCAGGTCAATCAGCATCAGATGGTTATCCGTACCGCCGGATACGATCCTGATATCTCTGTCCATCAGACCTTTGCAAAGTGCCTGTGCATTTTCTACAACTGCCTTTCCGTATGCCTTGAAATCATCGGAAAGCGCTTCCTTGAAGCAGACGGCTTTTGCTGCAATCACATGCATCAGAGGGCCGCCCTGGATACCAGGGAAAATTGCCTTGTTGAAATTGTATTTATCAGCAGCTTCCTGATTACAGAGGATCATACCGCCACGTGGACCGCGCAGTGTCTTATGGGTTGTCGTTGTCACAACATCTGCATATGGGATCGGGCTTTCGTGCATGCCTGTTGCAACCAGACCTGCAATATGTGCCATATCTACCATAAGTACAGCACCGACTTCATCAGCGATCTCACGGAATTTCTTGAAATCAATCTTACGCGCATAAGCAGACGCACCTGCCACGATCATTTTAGGCTTACATTCCAGTGCGATCTCTCTTACTTTATCATAATCAATAAAACCTTCATCATTAACACCGTACGGTACACAATGGAAATATTTACCGGACATATTCACCGGTGAACCATGTGATAAATGTCCGCCATGGTCTAAGTTCATACCCATAAAGGTATCGCCCGGCTGCATGACAGCAAAAAATACTGCCATATTTGCCTGCGCACCGGAATGAGGCTGTACATTGGCATAATCGCATCCAAACAGCTTCTTCGCTCTTTCTCTGGCAAGGTTTTCCACCACGTCAACACATTCGCAGCCACCATAATAACGTTTGCCCGGATATCCCTCTGCATATTTATTTGTCAGTGGTGAACCCATTGCTGCCATGACTGCCTTACTTACCCAGTTTTCTGAGGCGATCAGTTCGATATGGTCGTTCTGTCTGTTCTGTTCCGCTACAATTGCCTCAGCAATTTCAGGGTCTACTTTTCTTACTTCGTCTAGTGAATACATGTCCTCTCCTCCTGCTTATCTTTATCATGTAAACTCGCATTTTGCTTCGTCGCAGTCAGTATAACATACTTTACGATACATGAAAATATGTAATATCACAAGAAAATACGTCCGCTGACCATGATCAGCCGGCGTGATATCCCATATCAGCCTGTCCAAATCATTAAATTTCCCTTATTTTTTCTCAATAAGTATAGAACGTATTTTTACTTTATGATAGACTGATACGATACAGGCAGACATATCATATTCTTCTGTCAGATACAAAAGAGGAGGCATACGGCATGTACCATATTATAGTGAATCCGAGCGCCAAAACAGGGCTGGGAAGGAAAAAATGGCACGAACTGAAAAAGATACTGGAAGAGTCGAAGGTGACTTACATCGTACATTTTACGAAATCAGCACAGGATACCTGTCGCTATACACGCTCCATTACCGATCCGTGCCTTTATGAGCATAACGCCGTTCCCAATAAAATACTTGTCCTTGGCGGTGACGGCACTTTAAACTGTGTCATCAACAGCATTCTGGATCCGGATCACACCTATGTTACCTATCTGCCGGCCGGAACAAGTAATGATTTTGCCAGAGCACTTCATATCAGTGATATACCGGAAGATGCCATGCGCACGATCAGAAGAGGCTCCAAAGCAGCTGCAGATCTTGGTGTTGCCCAATGCGGACATAAAAAAAGGAAATTTGCTGTCAGTTCCGGCATTGGATACGATGCTTCCATCTGCGAAGAAGCATTGCGGTCACCCGCCAAAAAAGTACTGAACCGGCTCGGGCTCGGCAAACTGACTTATGTCAGCATTGCCTTAAAGCAGCTGTTGCTTTTGAAGCCTGTTTCATGCGACCTGTATCTGGATGACAGGCCGCCCGTACACTTTCATCACTTTATGTTTGCAACCATGATGCAGCAGCCTTATGAAGGCGGCGGCTTTAAATTCTGTCCGAAAGCGGATGCAACGGATGGCATGCTTGATATCTGTGTTGCCGGTAATGTTTCCAAATTTCGTGTTCTTCTGCTGATCCCGCTTGCGCTCTTCGGCGGTCATGTCGGACACCGAGGTATTCATTCTTACCGTGCAAAATCTGTCCGCATTGTCACTTCCAGACCGCTCTGTGTCCATACGGACGGAGAGATTATGGGACATTACAAAGAACTGACTGCCACAACAGACGGCAGACTGCTTTATTTTCAATAATAACCATGGCTTTACAGGCTTTTTGAAAGGATGATTTTTTCATGAACCGCATTATTTCATTTTGTAAACAATATAAGCACGCATTGCTCCCGGTCTTATACGCACCTGTGTATCTGCTCGTCTTTTTTTATCTGGAAAAAAGACCTGTTTCCCGGATCCACATTATAGAAATGAGCATTGACCGTAAAATCCCGTTCTGCGAATACTTTGTGATCCCATACTACCTGTGGTTCCTTTATGTGGCCGCCACAGTCGTTACTTTTGTATTTCTGGAACGGAAGGATTATTATAAGCTGTGTCTGACGCTCGGTGTCGGTATGACTTTGTTTTTGATCGTATCCTATGTATATCCAAACGGTCTCCAGCTCCGTCCGACTACCTTTGCGCACGATAATTTCTGCGTGTCACTCGTTAAGGCAATGTATGCGACCGATACACCGACCAATGTATTTCCAAGCATCCACTGTTTTAATTCCATGGCATGTAATGCAGCTATCTGTCACAATAAAAAAATCGGAGCCATCCGTCCGATCCGTTATGGCTCCATATTGCTTTCTACCGCTATTATATTGTCGACACTCTTCATCAAACAACACTCCATGTTTGATGTACTGACTGCATTTGCTCTGTTCGTCATTTTGTATATTCCTGTTTATCTGCTTCCTGCAAGAGCACAGGCGCCTAAATATCATACGGATTCAGAGCTTAGTTAAATTTCATTACTTTTTGCGCAAGCCTGTATAAAAATTCCGAAATTCTTCTTCCGCTTCTGCCGGGCAGATTCATGGTATTTCCCAAAAGCCCATACCGCAGACGGAGAAAGACTTTCGGATTTTTTTGATGGATATATGCCCAGAGCTCTTCTTTTTTCTCAATGGCTTCTTCTGTCCGCGCACGGATCAGCATAATAGAAGATACCGTTGTAATGATATCCAGATACTTTACCATATAATTGTATGTTTTTCTGTTTGTGATCTTTGTTGCTGTCAGGTAATCTACCATCAGTTTGTTGACTTTGATCTGTTGATCCACCCTGCTGATCATAACTTTTTCATTGACGGACTGATCTGCACGTCCGATATAATATCTGTAAAAATTGGTATCGATATAATAAATTTTCTTTACATACGGAAGCGGATTGAACGCAAAAATATTATCCACATAGAAAGTATGCTCAGGGAGCTCCAGTCCACAGTCATGCAACAGCTTCGTACGATAGATGATGGAATGCATCAGAATATACTGTGTTTTGTTAAAATGTCTGACCTGATCCCATGTAAAGATTTCATTTTTGGGCAGGGCATGTCGGAAAGAGACAACCTTTTTCCGCTTTTCCCCCTGCTTCTCATATACATAGTTAGCCAGAAGCATATCTATCTGCTGACCGCTCGCGATCAATTCTCTGAGTGCCTGCAGGATCTCGTAATAAGATTCTTCTTTTACCCAGTCATCACTGTCCACAACCTTAAAAAACAGACCTGTTGCATTGGTGATCCCCGTATTGACGGCAGAGCCATGTCCACCGTTCGGCTTATGGATTGCTTTAACGATCGCAGGGTATTTCTGCGCATAGGCATCCGCCATTTCGGCTGTCCGGTCGGTAGAGCCATCATCCACGATCAGGATCTCCACATCTTCTCCACCAACAAGCAACGACTCCATGCACCTGTCCAGATAATCCTGTGAATTGTAACAGGGTACTGTTATTGTTAAAAGTTTCATACCGTTTTCCCTTCGTATTTTTGACTATTTTATCGCAAAAAATGTGCATTGCCAAGTGCAATATCAAGGTCGTCCGTATAGGCTCTGAATGCACTCGGAATCGGATAAGCCGCCTCTATCTCATCAGGAAGGATCAGATGATAATCTTCCTGCCGCCGCTCCTGCGGCCATGCTGCTGCCACACGGACAAGCCAGCCCTGCATATGCCATTCCTTATGTGTAAATATATGTACACTGTCCTGCAGCCGTTCCAGATACAGCGGCTCATATCCCAGTTTTTGCACCTGCTGCTTCACCTGTTCATCTGTCAGCCAGCCTTCTTCATTCGGGAATTCATACATGCCCGCCAGAAGCCCTGTCTTTCCTCTTTTATGGATCAGGATCCTGTCTCCGTCGCAAAGCACAAGCACTGTCTTTTTTTCTTTCTTCCGTGTCTTCTTCGGTGCTTTATACGGAATATCCTGCAGTCTGTCTTCTTTTCTGGCGATACATCTGTCATACCACGGGCAGATCCCGCATTTTGGCATGCCATTTGGAAGGCAGACCGTTGCCCCCAGTTCCATCATTGCCTGATTCACATCGCCCGGTCTGTCCTTTGGCATAATACGGGCAAGCGATTCTTCCGTTTTCTTCTTAAACCGTGGATCCAGAATATCGGAATCATCTCCGTACAGCCTTGTGAGGATCCGCAGCACATTACCGTCCACCGCGGGAAGCGGAAGCTGAAATGCGATCGAAGCGATCGCCCCCATTGTATAACTGCCAATCCCGGGCAGTGCAAGGATCTCTTTGGCATCCGCCGGCATTTCTCCGTTATACCGTTCCACCAGGATCTGTGCTGCTTTCTGCATATTCCGCACACGATTATAATATCCGAGCCCTTCCCAGAGCTTCAGCAGATAGGCTTCCCTTGCACCTGCCAGATCCCGTACGGTCGGAAGTGCCTGCATAAACCTGTCATAATAAGGCTTTACCGCCTCTACCCTTGTCTGCTGCAGCATGATCTCAGATACCCAGATCCTGTAGGGATCTGTCGTCCCGCGCCATGGCAGGATCCGCTTTGCTCCATCATACCACGCAAGAAGAGGCGGAATGATCTCCTTTTCAATCTGATACGCCATCATCAGTGCAGCCTTACCCGTTCAAACTTTTCTTTCATTAAAAGACAGTTCTTCAGTTCCATGTAGCGCTGCTCCAGATCACCCGGTTCAATTTCCACATCAATGGATACTGCCATCGTATTGATCATATCGTCCGTGATACGATCATGCAGGGATGCCAGTATATTCAGTCTGTCTTCATAGGATTTGGACTCTAAGAAAGCCAGTACAGAAGGATCCAATGATTTATACGCTTCATTTTCTTCATTCATTTCTTCCTTTGCAAGCTCTGTCAGCAGCTTATCGGAAACAACTGAAGTGCTGGCACTTTCTTCTGTTTCGGTCACACCGGCATCTTCTTTTTTCTCTACTTTTTCAAAGCGGTACTTCTGTTCCACATCCGGATATTTTGTATGATCCGTCTCACTCATAAATATGGCAAGCGGTCTGACATATACTGTATAATCTCCATACAGTGCCTGATATACTACGGCACGCTCGTTTGTCTCGGAATCTGTTGCAAGCATAAGTACCTGATACTTGTTTCCCTTAAAGTGTTTATAAATTTCAAATGGCTTCGGATCTTCTCTCAAATCTCTCACTCCTTATCATCTTTTTCTGTATCAAGTATAACGCACCTGCCCCTTTTTGTCATGTGTTTTAGTTCTTGCATCAAAACTATTCCGTGGTAATTCCTGTCAGTTCGATCTGCAGCCCGATCTGCGGGATCTGTGCGCCAAAAAATTCTGTTGCAAGTGTCTCTTTCAATTCTTTTCTTTCTTCCTCTGTCATAACTGCAAAATGTGCATTATGGATCGTGAGCCGATAGGTGCGTCCTTTGTCTTCAACCACCCTTGTCATTGTAATACCACTGTCATAACATCCGTATTCATCCAGGATCTGCCGGCAAACCTTCCGGTATTGCTTCTCCTGCTCCTGATAATATGCGGTATTGGTCAGAACAGAATCTGTTTCCCTGCTCTGCACATGAATGGAAAACAAAATGGAGAGCACCAGAACGGAAAGTACTGCGATCACCATCGTTTCTATTACATTTTTCCTATTGCATTCTTTTGTATGTTTCATTTTATAAACCCTCCATCTGCCTGTGATGGTTCCATTGTACATATATTGAGTACCATTTATGTCTCTATATCGAAATTCCCGTACAAAAAAATTCCTGTACAAATAATCTGTAGTTTTTCTCCTTCGGCTTTGATTTTGTTTTGTACTATTTGTACATTTACATTTATACCGGAAAGTGCTATTTTTAATGCGTTTGCTGCGTTGCGGCGGACGCATTTTTGAACTTATGAGGAGAATGAAAAAATGAATAAGGAAAAACTCAAACCAAAGCTTTTCAGTGTCATGAAAACTTACACGAAAGAGCAGTTTCTGAAGGACGTTGTGGCAGGTATCATCGTTGCGATCATCGCGCTGCCTCTGTCTATCGCACTTGCCCTCGCATCCGGTGTCGGTCCGGAGGAAGGTATCTACACAGCCATTATCGCAGGCTTTCTGATCTCGTTCCTAGGTGGAAGCCGTGTCCAGATTGCCGGCCCTACCGCAGCCTTTGCCACGATCGTTGCAGGAATTGTTGCCAAAAACGGAATGGACGGTCTTGTGGTCGCTACCCTGATCGCTGGCGTTCTGCTGATCTTAATGGGCGTCTTCAGGCTTGGCAGTCTGATCCGCTTTATCCCATTTACCATTACAACCGGATTTACAGCAGGTATTGCTGTCACGATCGTGATCGGACAGTTAAAGGACTTTTTCGGTCTGACCTATGATGCAGGCGTAAAGCCGATCGAAACAGTCGATAAGATAAAAGCATTCTGCCGTTATTTCAACACGATCAATATGCAGGCACTGCTCGTCGGTCTGATCTGCCTTGCGATCCTGATCCTCTGGCCGCTCGTATCCGAAAAGATCCCCGGCTCTCTGATCGCCGTTATCGTTGGTATCGTGCTGGTAAAATGTCTGCATATGAAGGTAAATACGATCGGTGATCTGTATACGATCAGCTCAAGCCTTCCGCATTTCCGTTTTCCGCATTTAAGCCTTGCCATCATCCAGAGTGAGATGTCAGACGGCTTTACGATCGCGATCCTTGCTGCCATTGAATCTCTTCTGTCCTGCGTTGTTGCTGACAGTATGATCAATTCCAGACACCGCTCCAATATGGAGCTGATCGCACAGGGTGTCGGCAATATCGGCTCTGTTTTATTCGGTGGTATTCCTGCTACGGGTGCGATCGCACGAACCGCAGCCAACATCAAAAACGGCGGACGTACGCCTGTTGCCGGCATGGTACATTCCGTTGTCCTTTTACTTGTACTTGTTGTACTGATGCCTTATGCAGCCCTCATCCCTATGCCTGCCATTGCAGCGATCCTGTTCATGGTCGCCTACAATATGTGTGGCTGGCGCACCTTTGTCCATCTGTGCAAAACAGCACCTAAGAGTGATATCATCGTCCTGACCGCCACTTTTGTGCTGACAGTTGTGTTTGACCTGGTCGTTGCCATCGAGATTGGCATGATCGCAGCCTGCCTGCTCTTTATCAAGCGTATGAGCGAAGAAGCAGAAGTAAAGGGCTGGGTATATTATGACGAAAAGGAAGAAGATCCCGATTCCATCGATCACAAGACGGTACCGCATCAGGTGCGTGTCTATGAGATCTCCGGTCCGATGTTCTTCGGTGTTGCGGAGCGTATCGCCGAGATCACGTTAAAGGACTTCACCAAATGTCTGGTCATCCGTATGCGTGGGGTTCCGGCACTTGATGCAACCGCAATGCGTTCTCTGGAGCAGCTTTACGAACGTTGTCAGAAAAGCGGCGTACAGCTCGTTTTCTCCCATGTGAATGAACAGCCGATGCGGACAATGGAAAAGGATGGTTTTATCGAAGAAGTCGGGAAAGAAAACTTCTGTGCCCATATCGATGATGCCCTGAAAAGAGCCGCACAGATCGTAGCTGCAGACTGATATATTTCCATAAAAATAACTCCTGCGGCAAATGCAGCAGGAGTTATTTTCTATTGCAACTATCTCAGTTTCTGTTCGATCTCATTTTCGATCTTTTCTACAAACTCATCAACAGGCATTGTTGTTGTTTCAGCCTGTCCATGCAGTCTGTAAGAAACTGTCTTGTTTTCCATTTCGTTAAAGCCGATCACCAAAAGGTACGGAACCTTTTCAATCTGTCCTTCACGCATACGGTAGCCAAGCTTTTCGGATCTGTCATCCAGCTCTACTCTCACATACTTGTCATCCAGTTTTTCCTGAACAGATTTTGCATAGGCCATCAGTTCTTCATTGTCTGTCTTAACAGGCATGATCCTTACCTGTACAGGTGCCAGCCATGTTGGCAGGTTACCCTTTGTTTCCTCTAAGATATATGCCATGAATCTGTCAAGGGATCCGAGGATCGCTCTGTGCAGTACAACCGGTGTTTTCTTCTCGCCGTCTTTATCAATATAAGTCAGGTTGAATTTAGCAGGCAGACAGAAGTCAAGCTGGCAGGTAGAAAGTGTATATTCGTTACCGACAGCAGGCTTTACATTGACATCCAGCTTCGGTCCATAGAAAGCGGCTTCACCGATCTCTTCCGTATATTCAATACCGATACTGTTCATAACATCACGCAGGGCATTTTCCGCTGTGTTCCACATCTCATCGTCATCATGATATTTCTCTTTGTTCTCCGGATCACGCAGGGAAAGTACACAACGGTAATCTGTAATACCGAAATCCTTGTATGTGCTGAAGATCAGATCGACTACTCTTGTAAATTCATCTTTGATCTGTTCCGGTGTTACAAACAGATGCGCATCATTCTGGCAGAAATGCCTTCCTCTTTCAATACCCTTTAACGTACCGCTTGCTTCAAAACGGAAGTCATGCGCGATCTCACCGATACGGATCGGCAGATCTTTATAGGAATGCATTCTGTTTGCATAGATCATCATATGATGCGGGCAGTTCATCGGACGGAGCACGAAAGACTCTCCTTCCACTTCCATTGCCGGGAACATATTCTCCTTGTAATGATCCCAGTGACCGGATGTCTTATACAGATTGACGGTTCCGACACATGGAGTCATAACATGCAGATAACCAAGCTTTCTTTCCTTTTCTTTGATATAATTTTCAAGCTCCTGCCAGATCGTATAGCCCTTTGGCAGGAACATTGGTAAGCCACGGCCAACCAGATCGTCTACCATGAACAGATTCATGTCTTTACCGATCTTTCTGTGGTCTCTTTCTTTGGCTTCTTCTAACAGTTTTAAATGATCTTCCAGTTCTTCCGGTGTCGGGAAGCATACACCGTAGATTCTCTGCAGCACTTTATTTTTGCTGTCGCCCTTCCAGTATGCACCGGAATGTCTGATCAGCTTAAAGTTACGGCAAAGCTTTACATTGTCTACGTGCGGTCCACGGCAGAGATCTGTGAAATCACCCTGTTCATAACAGGTAATATTACCGTCTTCCAGTCCGTCGATCAGATCCAGCTTATATTCATCATCCTTGAACATTTCCTTTGCTTCTTCCTTGGAAATTTCCTTACGGACAATTTTCTTACCGGATTTGCAGACCTTTTTCATTTCCTTTTCGATCTTTTCAATATCTTCATCACGGATGACATCATCTCCAAGATCCACATCATAATAGAACCCTTCCGCTACAACAGGTCCTACCCAGAATTTAGCCTGTGGATACAGATGCTTGATCGCCTGTGCCATCACATGGGCGCAGGAATGGTTGAGTGTCTTCAGCTCTTCGTTTTCTTTAAAGTTTACCATTTTCGTTTCCTTTCCTGATCCTGAACCATAAAAAAAACATCCTCCGATACGCATACACATATCTAAGGGTGCTCTCACACGGTTCCACCTTATGTTTTACTCTTTGCTTATAACGCAGCTACACGGTGACGCTTCGGCTGCAGCCTTCTGCGCACAGCTCGGGAGTGGTCTTCATACAGTCTCTGCATAAGCAGCTTCCAGCACCTGCTGCTCTCTCTGGATGCGTCCTCCGCACTACTCTCTCCGTCATTGCTTTTCCATTTCAAATGCATTTTACCACGCAGAAAATGTTTTCACAATAGGATTTTTTATCTTTTTCTGTTATAATATAGAAAAATATGACAGAAGGAGATTATCATGAAAAAATTTTTTAACGAATTCAAAGCATTCATCAGCCGTGGCAATGTCATGGACATGGCAGTCGGTATCATCATCGGCGGCGCATTCACCAGCATCGTATCTTCTCTGGTAGAAGACATCATTACCCCGATCTTAGGTCTTTTCGGTGGTATGAACTTTGATAAGCTGTCCTGGAATATTTTAGGAGAAGTTACCTTAAACTACGGCAAATTCCTGACTGCGATCATCAACTTCCTGATCATGGCATTTGTTGTATTTGTTATCGTCAAAGCGATCAACACCGCATCTGCCAGGCTCGCCGCTCTGGAAAAGAAGCCGGAAGAAGTCAAGACAACAAAGATCTGTCCGATGTGCAGATCCGAGATTTCCATTGAGGCATGTCGTTGTCCGCAGTGTACTTCTGTTTTAGACGAAGCCGAAATGCAGAAACGCAGCGTTCAGTAATTTTCTTCATAAATATATAAAGTCTCAGTTCTGTTTATCTGTGTACTGAGACTTTTTATTTACATATCTGTGCTATCATGCTTCCCTGATCCTTTGAACCGGGATCCTGATCTCGGTGACAAACTTTTCAGGATCATCCGTCAGACCATTATCGATCAGCGTGATCTCCCGGGAAAACCCGGTTGCTTCCAGCTTATACTCTTTCATATAAGCAAGCAGTTTTTCATAGTGAGCCGGTGCTTCCTTATGACTGCCGCGGAACCGTATCATCACACAATCCATTTCCGGAAATTCTTCTGTTTCACCCTCGTAATCATCTTCCTCATCCAGCAGCAAAAACACCAGCTCGTAATCTGAAAATCTGCCTTTTGCAAGGCTTTCCTCCGTGATCCCCACACCGACTTTTCCCAGAAAGACAAGTGTTTCCTTCTGGTTTTCTTCCAGCCTGCGGATCGAATATTCCAGATCCAGATAAGAACTTAGCTGCAGCTTATCGCGGATCCAGGCAAGCCTTCCCGCCGGTATTTTATCTGTGGTGATCTCTTCCAGTGTTGCCTGCATTGCTTCATTCAAACGCGCCAGCCGGTGCTCTATCTTTCGCTCTGCAAGCTCCAGCTCCCGTTTCTTTTCCCGGATCATTTCTTTTTGCCAGAGCAGCTTTTCCCGCATCACATCCACATCCCTGTTCTGCAGGAAATCAGCGATCTGGGGCAGCGGCATATCCAGCACACGCAGATAGCGGATCGTGTTTAAGACTTCAAGCTGTCTTGCACCATAATACCGGTAGCCCGTTTTTTTATCCACATATTCCGGCATCAGAAGCCCCGCCTGCTCATAATGGCGCAGGGTTCCCATGCTGACATGCAGCATTTTCGCTACTTCTCCGATTTTAAACAGTTTCGTTTCTTCCATAAATAAGCTTCCTTTTCCTCATCCAGACAAAAAACAGAATACAGATGATCGTAGACAAAAGAGAACCTGCCGGTGCTGACAGTCCCATCGGAAACAGGGTATCCGGGAAATATTCAGAAGTCAGATAAGCCCCCGGTACACGTACCAGCACGATCGCACATACGTTGTGGATAAATCCGATATAGGAAAGTCCGTAAGCACAGAAATAACCGGTAAAGCAAAACTGGAACCCCGCCAGAAACGCATCCCAGATATAAGCGCGCAGATATTGACTGCCCAGTACGATCACGACCGCATCCTTTGTGAAAAATCCCAGAATATACTCTGCCGCTGCTTCTGTCACAAGCCCGATCAGAATACCGTATACACTCGTGATAAGCATTGCCGTATACAATGTCTTTGCCGCCCTGTCATGCCTGTCTGCACCAATATTCTGTGCTGCAAGTGCCGATACCGTTGCCAGCATGGAAGACGGTACGATAAATGCCGCACTGATAAACTTCTCCACAATACCGACCGCAGCTGCCGGATTTAGGCCACGCTGGTTTGCAATGATCGTGATGATGATAAATGCAACCTGGATAAACCCGTCCTGCAAGGCGACCGGAACACCGATGGAAAGCAGCATTTTCATGACAGACACCTGTGGTCTGAAATCTCTCTTTGTCAGATGGATCCCCATCTGCTTTTTACTGATCGCGGCAAGCGAGATCACAACACTGATCGTCTGTGCCAGCGTCGTGCCAAGTGCCGCTCCGACCGGTCCCATGGACATGGCTCCGATAAACAGATAATCCAGTCCGATATTCGCCACACACGCGATCGCCACAAAATACATCGGACTTCTGGAATCTCCGAGCCCGCGGAAGATCGAGCTGATGATATTATAGGCTGTAATAAACGGAATCCCGATAAAGCAGACAAACAGATACTGCATGGTTCCCTGCACAGCTTCCTGCGGTGTACTGATGAGCATAACAATAGGCTTTAACAAAAGCAGTAAGCCAAGGGTAAATACAACCGAAACGATCATAAACAGTGTCACGGTATTACCGATCGCCAATGCTGCCTCATCTGTTTTTTTCGCTCCGATGGCACGTCCCACCGTGACTGTTGTTCCCATGGCAAGCCCGACGATGATGACCGTCAGCATATGCATTACCTGACTGCCGATCGAAACTGCCGTTGTTGCTGCCACGCCGTTAAACTGCCCAATAATATACAGATCTGCCATTCCATACAATGTCTGCAGAAAATACGACAGCAGATATGGCAGAGCAAAATATAAAATTGTCTGAAATACATTTCCTGTGGTCAGATCTTTTTTCATCTTCATTCCTCCCACACGAATATTAAACCTTACAATTATTGTAAGGTCAAGCTTTCATTTTATAAAAATCTTAATGATTCCTTAAAGCAGTCTTTCATCTTATACGGTATTGTATGAGAAAAGAGGGTAAGGACATGGCAGGAAGAAGAAGGAAAAAGAAACGCAATCGATACAGAAAACATATCATAGTCTGGGTTCTGCTGCTCCTTGTGGCAGCCTGTTTCTGCGGCGATAAGCTGCAGCAGACACTTCATAAAATGCCAAGTGAAGCGGACTGGGAACTGATCGTCGTCAATAAATGGAATACGATCCCGGATGGGTATCAGACAGAACTGACTACATTATCAAACGGAAAACAGATAGACAGCCGGATCTACCCGGCACTGCAGGATCTGTTTGATGCTATGCGGGCAGACGGCATTTATCCGGTCGTCCGGGAAGGTTTCCGTACCACAACCGATCAGCAGTCCATTCTGGACGATAAGATCAAAGCCTATGAACAGGAAGGACTCAGCAGTCTTCTTGCAAAAAAGATGGCATCGGAATGGGTCGCTGCGCCCGGTACAAGCGAGCACCAGCTTGGAATTGCTGTCGATATCAATGCAGACAAGACAAAGTCCACCAATGACGTCGTCTATGCATGGCTGGCGGAGCACGCCTGGGAATACGGCTTTATCCTGCGTTACCCCAAGAACAAAGAAAGTATAACAGGAACCGGTTATGAACCATGGCATTACCGCTATGTCGGAAAAGAGGCTGCAAAGGAGATCCGGCAGAAAGGATGCTGTCTGGAAGAATATGTAACGCAGAAATAAAGAATGTGCCATAGTATAGAAAAGCCACAGCTTTGCATAATAGATCATGCATGCGCTGTGGCTTTTTTATTCCGCATTGCCGCAAAACCGATCAGATCCGCAAGTGCCCATCCGATCGGAACAGAAACCCAGATACCTGTCACGCCGATCTGCGGGATCGCAGAGAGGATATACGCCAGAAGGACACGGATTCCGAGAGAAGCGATCGTCAGGATCACGGATAAAAGCGGTTTATTGATTGCCCTGTAGTAACCGTATAACAGGAACAAAATACCGATCCCGATATAGCAGCTTCCTTCTATCCGCAAATACCGGACACCTTCCCGGACGATCTCTGTCTGTGATGCATCAATAAAAATCTGCATCAATTCGTTTGCAAACAGAAAGACGAGTCCGCTGACAAAAAGACAAAACAATGAAGAAGTCAGTACTGCGCTCTTTACGCCCTTGCGGATCCGGTCATCTTTTCCCGCGCCGTAGTTTTGTGCCACAAAGGTAGAAAATGCATTTCCGAAATCCTGCACCGGCATATAGGCAAAAGAATCAATCTTTACTGCCGCCGCAAACGCTGCCATAATAGCGGTTCCAAAGCTGTTTACCAGTCCCTGCACCATCAGAATGCCGAAGTTCATGATCGACTGCTGCAGGCAGGTCAGAAAAGACAGGCTGCAGATAGACAACAAGCCTTCCTTTTCCCAGTGACAATCCTCTCTTTTGGGAAGGAGCCAGCGAAACTGCAGACAGGTATACGCTAAGATACCAAGCCCGGAAACATACTGCGCTATGACAGTTGCCAGCGCCGCCCCCTGCACACCCATCTGCAGGCTGATCACAAAAAACAGATCCAGTCCCACATTCAAAACAGAGGAAATGCCCAGAAAGACAAGCGGTACAACGGAATTGCCGACTGCCCGCAGCACATTGGCACAGTAATTATACAGAAAGGTTGCAGGAATTCCTGCAAAAATAATCAGCAGATAATCCTTCATCAGCCCCGTTACCTCTGCCGGAATCCGCAGGATCCACAAAATACCATTCATTCCCACATACACAAGGATATTCAATACCACAGATATGCCCAGGATCAGCAGAAAGGACATAAACACGCTCCGCCGCATGCCATCCTGTTCACGTTTTCCGTATTGCATGGAGATTGCAACACCGCTTCCCATACAAAGTCCCAGCAAAATAGAAGTCAGAAAGACCATCAGTGTGTAGGACGATCCGACTGCTGCCAGCGCATCTGCGCCCAAAACGCGACCTACCACCCATGTGTCGGCGATATTGTACATCTGCTGCAGCAGATTGCCCAACATGAGTGGCAGGGAAAATTTTATGATTTTTGTTGTAATTGATCCACTTGTTAGATCCATCGTGAGTATCCTTATTTCGTTAATTCTGTGATAACCTCGTTGATCACCTTACCGTCTGCTTTTCCTTTCAGATGTGGCATAACAGTCTTCATGATCTGTCCTTTATTCTTTGTTGCAAGTACTTCTGCAAACTGCTCTGTCACGATCTTCTGTACTTCCTCTCTGGAAAGAAGCTTCGGTGCATACTCCTGCATGATATCATGACGCTTCTGATACTCTGCGATCAGCTCTGTTCTGTCCTTCGGGCAGGTGTCGATCTGCTCCTGTACAGTCTTCAGCTCCTTTAAGATGGTGCTGTTTACCATATCTTCCGGGATCGCATCTCTGCAGCCTGCATCGATCGCATTTTTCTTCACTGCGGAAACCAGAGAAGAGATTGCATCCTTTCTTTCCTTGTCATGTGCCTTCATGGCAGCCATCATATCTTTTTGTAACTGTTCGATCGTCATTTTTATTGCCTCCTGTTTTCAGCCATTTATACATGGCATCTTCTTATTTTGCTTGTGAAACAGCTTCACAATCTGAATACATATCAAGTATACGCCTGATCGGCCGCATTGAACAGATGCTTATTGCTCTTATTTTCCAATCTTTTTCTTAAATGCAAAGTAATGTATCCCATAGACAAGAAAGATCACACAATATAAAACAAATAATGCAATATATGTGAAACTCATCACAGGGTGTGTATCCAGTACGGAAAGGTGCATCCAAAATTGCGGCAGTATGATACAGGCAAATATGGCAAACAGCGGAAGCAGTCTGCCAAGGGCGATCCGCTTCATCATATCCAGTCTTGATGCATCATCACAAAAAATACTTTTCTCCTCAGCCCCCTGAAACGCTGCTGCAGGCTTGCAGAAATAACTGTAATCCACAAAATCGAACAAATAGTTCCAGCCACAGTCCGCAAACATCTGCACATATTCACCTTTATTGGCTGCGCTGTCCCTGTTGTAATCCAGCTGATAAATAACATCCTCAGGCTCACATGCCTCAAATGTGTAAAATCCCGGAAATCTGATCGCTGTGATCTTCCAGCCGTTCTGATGCATCCTGCGCAGATATGCTGCTTCTTTTTCATACTGTGATATTGTAAAAATTTTGAATTCTGTCTTTTTTTCTTTCATGATAATGCCTCCCTCGCATTCCGGTACAACCGCTCGATCCGTTTCAGTTCCAGTTCCAGGACTTCGGTCCCGAGTTCCGTGATCCGGTAGATCTTTCGCTTTTCCTCCTCGGCGATACACCGGATCAGTCCGTCCTTTTCCATCTTGGACAGACTGCCATACATCGTCCCCGGAGCCAGCACGATCTCTCCATTTGTCATATTTCGCACCTGCTGCACGATTCCATAGCCATGATTTGGCTGGCGCAGACACAGCAAAATATAAAATCCTGTTTCCGTCATCGGAACATATACTTTTTTAATATGTGCGTCCATAGTATCCTTTCCTGCGATACATCGCATTATGATATATCGCACTTCGATATAACCACTATATCGCACTGCGATACAAATGTCAACTATTTTTTCAGAACTGTTTCTTTTCCATGACCTTAACACTGCAGCCGTAGGAAACTGCCAATCCCAGCAGAGACAGTACTATGATGCATACCGTCGTTATGACACCATGCTGTGCCAGTTTACCAAACAACTGCTTCGCCGCTCCCAGCTTACCGGCTTCTGACAGGGCTTTCAGGGCTGCTATTGCCACAAAGATCAGACCACCGACCGCTGCCCATACCAGTTTTCCTTTTTCCTGTCCGAAGCGGAGAACAAGTGGTATCATAAAATCTACAAAAATAAGTGCCACGGGCAGGATTGCAAAGGCACCGATCCATATTTCCTTCACAAAAAACAGCTTTCCCTGCATTATATATATAACTGCTTCCAGCACAACACTGGCAAGCCAGAATGCCAGAAGCAGTAACAGATCACCTGCATATTTGCTTCTGACATACATTTTCTTTGTGACGGGCAGTGTCAGCAAAAATGCCATGCCGTTTCCATACTCGTCATAGGACAAGGTTGTATTTGCCACAAGTGCCGCAAAGAAAGTAAGATAACCGATAATAAACCCTGCATTCTCCTGCATGGCGAGATTCATACAGACAGCTACAAGTACCATCAGCAGAAAAGTTCTTTTCTGCAGCATTAACAGTTTATAATCCTTTATCAATAATCCTTTCATTCTCTGCCTCCGTTCATCATCAGGATCAGTTCGTCGATACTTCCGTTTTCCATGACCAGACCCGGTTCATTTTCACGATAATATTTTTTCTGGTTTGTCAGACACGCATAACCATAGCTTTCCTTTTTACTGCGCAGAATGTACTGCTTATCCAGTGTCTCATATCTGTCCTGAGGTACTTTCAGAAGAGCATATTCGGAAAGAAGGACATCCGTATCTTCATGCAGGGCAATCTTTCCGTCACAGATCAGATACAGATCGTCACAAAGGCTTTCCAGATCTGTGGCAATATGGGAACTGATCAGAATACCCGCCTGCTCATGCGCTGCCATATAATCACGGATCATGGCGAGCACTTCTTCTCTGGCTACCACATCAAGTCCGACTGTCGGCTCATCTAAGATCAGAAGCTCTGCCTCATGCCCGAGCGCGATCAGTACTTTTAATTTAGCCCGCATACCTGTCGAAAATTCCTTGATCTTTTTTGACAGCGGCAGTTCCATCCGGCTGCACTGCTCTAAAAACTCTTTTTCCGTCACTGATGGATACATTGCTGCAAGAACAGGTGCGATATCACTGATTGTCAGATATTCACTGAATCCCGCATCCGCAAATGCCACACCAATCTTTTGTCTATCTTCTTCCGTCAGCTTATCCACAGGCTTTCCAAATACCGTTACTTCTCCGCCATCCGGTCTGACAAGTCCCAGTGCCACTTTAAAGGCTGTCGATTTGCCCGCTCCGTTTCTGCCGATCAGTCCTGTGATCCTGCCCGGCAGCAGTTCCATACTGCAGTCCAGGGTAAAATCCTTATACTTTTTATGTACATTTGTAAGTTTTAGCATGTTACTCCTCCATTATCATTTCAAACAGATCTCTCAGCTCCTGTTTTGTCAGACCGCCGCGCAGCGCCTTCTCCACTACCTTCTGCATTTCCTGCTCTGCCATCATACGCTGCTGCTCCTTCACAAGCTCCTGGTTCGTTTCTGTGACAAAAGTGCCCTTACCATGCACCGTGACGGTAAGCCCCTCCTCTTCCAGCCTGTCGTAAGCCTTCTTGACGGTCAGTGCACTGATCTTAAGCTCCGCCGCAAGTCCCCTGACAGATGGCAGCATGCACCCGCTTGCAAGGTCTCCCGAAACGATCGCCTTCTTGATCTGTTCCATGATCTGTTCATAAATTGGTACCATTGACTGGTTATTGATAATCATATGCATATCGTATTTCCTCCGGTGCAAACAGTATATAACAGTATATAACTGTTGTCAACTGTTATATACTGTTTATTTTATATTTTTCTCTTTAACAAAATTGTGCACTCCAGCACCTAAAAACCACCTGTTGTTTTTCAACATACAGGTGGTTTTATCCGGTAATATCTATTTTTATTTTTACACAACTACTTCCGCATAAATGCCATCATAAGGGCGTCCGGGCCGATGTGCGTTCCGATTGCCATGCCGATCTCATGCAGGCTGCAGCCTGTCAGTCCAAACTGCTGCACAGTCTCCTCCATAAACTGCTGTCCCATTTCCGGATTGTCGCTGTGTGCAAACATCACAGGCATGGCAGGATCTGCCTCGTAATCCTTTAAAAAACTCTGCATGCCTGACTTTGCCATACGCATTCCCCTTGCCTTGCTGCGGCTCTCGATCACACCATCCTTCAGCCAGAGCACCGGTTTGATCCCGATCACACCACCGACAGCCGCCACAACAGGCGAAATTCGGCCTCCCATTTTGAGGTACAAAAGTGTGGACGGAACACCTGTCAGCATCACACGCTCCCGATCCTGCTCCAGTTTCCGGGCAAGTTCCTTTGCCTCCATGCCTGCATCGCGGAGCTTTACCGCATATTCCACAAGCAGCCTTTCCGACAAGGAAGCCTGCAGGCTGTCTACTACATAAATATTGTCGTATTCCGCCATGTCCTTTGCAAGCACTGCTCCGTTATAAGTACCGGACAGCTTTGAGGAAATCGTGATCACTACGACATCTTCCTGCTTTTCCTTTGCATCTTCAAAAAGCTCTAAAAAGTTTGCCGGTGATGGCTGGCTGGAAACCGGAAGTGTATCCGACTGACGCAGTTTTTCATAAAACCGCTGAAACTCAGCCTCTGTATTCTCACCGAAAGAAGCGTCCGTAAAGCTGGAATGGATCGCTACGAGCTCGACCCCCAGTTTCCTTGCTTCCGCTTCCAGAATATCTGTTCCTGTATCTGTTATAATTCTCATTTTACTCCATTTCCTGTCATGTCCTTGCTTTTCAGTATCTCATCACTGTACATGACATCTCTTTTCTTGACTTCACACGATTCCTATGTCATAGTATAAGCATACATATGTGAGATATTTTGTATCACATTTGTTGCATAAATATGATTTTAGCATGGAAAAATGGGAATGCAAGATGCGAATATGAGACATTTTATCTCATTTTATATCATGTCCTTATAGGGAAGTATTTAACTTGTGCCGCTGCCTGCGGCAGAATGGAGAGTAAGATGAAAGAATCCGACAAACGGCTGGAAGCGAACCGCCTTGTGAAGCTGCGGATCGCAAGAGCTTTGACAAAGCTCATGGAAACCAAAAATTTTTCTGATATTACGGTTACGGAGATCGTGCAGACCGCAGGTGTGGCAAGAGCCTCCTATTACCGGAATTTTGCTTCCAAGGAAGAAGTGCTGATCAAGGTGACTGATGAGATCTGGCAGAATTACAGAGAAAAAGCCGCCAAACTATCTGACGGCTTTTTCGGGTATGATTCCATCTTATTGATCTTCCGTTACTTCAAGACCTATAAGCATTTTATTTTATGTGTTTACAAAGCAGGTCTTGCCTACATTTACCTGGATATTTTTGACAGACAGCTGGAAGAACAGATCGGCGATATGCCGTTTAATGACGTGGGCCGCTATAAGATCTATTTTTATTCCGGCGCCCTTTATAACGTCTTTTTAAAATGGCTGGAAGGCGGTATGCAGGAAACACCCGCCGCCATGGCGCAGATGGTCAGAAGCCTGATCTTATAGATTCAGCATCTTTCTTGCCTCAGTCTCTGTGATCTTCTGCGTCTCCACCAGCGTTTGCAGAAGCTTCTTTTGCATAGCTTCTGCTCCCAGCTTTTCGCCATCGGCTCTGCCCATTTTTTCTCCCTCAGCTCTGCCACGCTTCTCACCCTCAATATATCCATCACGCTTACCGTCCTCATATT
>ERZ808240.2382-NODE-2382-length-20709-cov-5.795681_pt1 | contig 20709 bp, 9 predicted proteins | sample MGYA00521084_ERZ808240 | MGnify/ENA primary metagenome ERZ808240 (study PRJEB31516, sample SAMN03275571) | gut metagenome | biome: mammalia-associated habitat; material: feces | host: Papio cynocephalus | place: Kenya | collected 2012-08-06 ...
ATGAGGCATTTCTTAAAAAATCCACCCCATCAAAGAAGGGCTTATGCCTTCGAATCTATCACTCGCGCTGCATCCCGGTAAAGGCACCCGCAAAAAATCCTACAAAGCGATTGGCTATGTTAGCGATTTCGCCTTGCTTTAAGGCTTCTTCGTAAGCGATTGTCAAAGAGTCGAAACCCCTCCTCAAAAAATCTCGGAAATATGAATTTCCTTCTCTTTGCCAATCGGGAATGCAAAGCCTGTTTCAAAGTATCCCAAGCATTTGGCAGACTTTCTTGCTATCCATCACCTTATCGTAATCTCTTGGCCCGACATTATGGCCATAAACGAGACGTTTTTGGTTGGTCACTGCGAAATTATAGCCCGTGAAGGCCTGGTCAGGGTGCGAAACCCCTTCTAAATACATATCCGCGCCGATATCCGCCGTCAGAAGGTTGGAATATTGCTTTTCTTTGACCCAGATTTCATAGCTAGAGGCAATCCCAAGGACTTTCACGCCGTCTTCGAATTCATATCCGCTATCTTTTCCGCCCCAAAAATGCAACACCCCTCCTTTGACATCGGGATATTCTTTCCGCCTTTGGCTTTGGAGAAAGTCTTCCACGCTTACTTTCACCTCTATATGATCATCCATCTTTTTGATTGAATCGCTCGGAAGATAATAATTCATTTTCCCGTCGTTGTATTTATCGTAATCGAGCGTCCAAGGCAAATAATAGATAGCCCCTGGGTGGCTCGGACCAACTTGGTCGGTTATAAGCTCCCATCCATTTTTATCGGTGCATACCGCCAATTTCATTTTCCCAAAGCAAACGGTTATCTCGGTATTCGAAGGATAAAGGTCTTTCATTTCCGGATTAATAAAGACGGCCCCGATGGTCATTAGCGTCTTATAGTCTTTTGTCGGCGGATAAAAATTTGAGGAATTGACTCTTCCGTTCGGATTGTATGTGCCATCATCGTTTGTATCCATGAAGCTATGCTGCTCATTGGGTTTGCACATCATCACATATAGCGGGTCATTTATCTTTGAGATAGGCAAAACCCCATCAAAAGGATCGGGATTATTCATATAGTTTTCCACTTTGTAGCCAATCCATTTGATAGCGCCATCCCCGATAAGATCGCTTTTAAGCAAGCGATTGAAAGTATACTCGTCTACTTCGAAAGTACCGCTTGAAATGTAATATCCTGAAACCGATTCCGGAAAAAGAATGGAGGCATCCTCTCCAATTGGCGTAACCGTGGAAGCTTTATAGACGTCAAAATACTCTTTCCCGTCTATTATGCGGGTAAAATCCTTCGCGTTTGGTTTCCAATCGCCGCTCTTTGGATAAAGGAATCTCTTCGCTTTAGCAAGATTCGAATAAGTGCATTCCCCTTCTATCCCTAATTTCACGCTTCCTTCGCTTTTAAGATATGGCAAATAACAGATTGCCTCGTCGAAATCATCCAAAGAAAGGCCACTAAGAAAGCCAGAAAAAGAAACCCTTTGGCTATTTTCGCTATCGACTTTGGCAACGAAAGACAAAACCTCATTAGAATGGCTGTCTTTTATCATCTCCGTAAGCGTTTGATAGCCATTTTCGATTAAGTCTTTCTTGAAAGCTGCCTTTACGCCTAATTCTTTTTGATAAGAGAAACGAGCGCCCTCTTTTTCCAATTCGCCTTTAAAGAGGATGCCCGCACGCTCTTCTTCTGTCCCTAAACTTATGAAAGCCCCTTTGTTTAGAAGGCCGTTTGAGGAAGAGGTTCCGGTGAAAAACACCTCCTGAAGGCAAAGATGCTCGAATTTCCTGAATATGATGCGGACATACATCGCTAAATCATTTCCCCCGAGGAAATCACTAACCCTTATGCCATAGGTTTGGTTGATCAAGGGCTCAAAGCGATAGGCTTTGGCGTTTCCTTCATATTCATAGGCTTTCTGATAATTTATCCCGTCCTGAGAAAATTCCATTTCGAAACAAGACAAGGAGATAACGCGCTCATATTCGTCGTATTCCGGATCCCAGATATAAGGAGCAAGCAGAATATAGACGCCTTCAATAGAGGTCAATTGGGATAAAGTCAGCGTCAAGGTGACATCCTGATTGCTCGCCCCGCCTAGCGATCCCTTTTCCCAGATATTCGCCCGCCAAGTGGAGTCGGTTTCATTTAGGAGATTAGAGGCTTCGTGATTTTCCGTTTCTTGCGAAGCGAAGGCGTTCGTGGCAAATATCTTTTCTTGAGAAACGGCACTAGGATATCCATATAAAGCCACTTCCGAGAGGGACAGGTAGTTTCCCGATGATTCATAAACGCAAATGCGCAAATGCGTGATGGCATCTTTGGAAAATATCTCAAACGCATCTTTTCTGTAAGATAGCCCCTGAAGATCTTTCTTTTCTTCTAACGGAGCATAGAAAATTCCATCAGAGGAGCCGAATACAGAGTAAGTCGTGGCAACAGAAAGGTCGTTTATCTCAGAATCCGGCACTCCCCATTCCAAAAGCATAGCGGTAGGCAAGTAAGATCCATTTAGTTGAAAATCAATCATCCCCGGTTTTTCTTTCCCTATCCAAGCCCTCACAAATGTCGTGTTGCTATCGCCGTCTATCACGGATTCAATGGGTTTGGACTCACCATAAGGCCATTCTCCTTTGTTATCCGTCATCGTGGTTTCAACGGAGGAAAAAGAGATCTTCTCGATCCTCGGAAAAGAATCTGAGGATGAGGAAGACTCATGAAACGAAGAAGATATCTCTCCATCGCTAAAATCGGAAGAAAAATGGGAACCATTGCCCGAGCAACTGGGCAAGCAACATCCTAGAAGCATCAAAAACGAAAAGAAACTTTTTCTTAGCATATGAGGTCCTCTGGCGCGTTGCCCTTTATTGCGAAACAGATCCGCAAATATCTCCGAACAAGAATTCTTGTTACGTTCACGTAATCCAAAATCGGCTGAATCGCCGAGAATTGAAACATTCAAGAAAACTTCGGGCGTCTGCCTGTTGGTATCTTGCAACAAATCCCCAATCTTTTCAAGCTATGCTTGGCCCCTACTTCTTTTTATTTTTTCCTATCCGGATAATCGGCGCCTACTCTTCTTAGAATTGCGGCTTTGCCAAATCCTAGAAAAAAGATTCTCCCGGCAGGAGAGGTTGCCTTTTCCTGATTTTCAGCAATGGCATTGGCGAAAAAGAAAAAAGCGCCCCCGCTTAAGGAGGCGCCTTTCAAAAAAGCTTAGCCGATGAGTTTTTGGTAATTCTCTTTCGATATATCAAATTGCTGATTTAGATTTGCATTCAAATTCGTTTGGTAATTCAAAGTGTAGCTACCATCCTCGTTCTTTACGATTTCGTTCGAGGTATCCTTGCAAGATAAGCTGACTTTCTCGGTTGTGGCATCATAAGAATAAACGCCTTTCTCCGCGATAAGCTTTTGAGAATTCTCCCAATAGAAGCAATACGTTCCGTTGCTATAGAAGAAAAACTGAATCGATTCATTCTTCTTGCCTTTCAAAGCTAGCTTCTTAGTAGGGAAAGCTTTCTGGAATTCGGAAACAGACACCTCATAGCTTTGAGTCAATTGGGAGCTTGCGTTGGAAACATAGCTCATCGTGTATTTATCGCCATCTTTTTTAAGAACGTTCGTGGTCTTATTAAGGCGGAATGTCACTTGATCGTTGCTTTCGTCATATAGCCAGCTGCCTTCTTCGGCAAACTTATACCCATTGGCATCAAAGCTGAATTTATAGGTATTGTTGCTATAAACGTAGACGTCGATGGCCTTGCCTGAAGCGCCTCCCATCTTTAAAACTTCAATCGGGAAGGCCTTCCTCATATCGGATTCATAGACGGTGAAAGTCTGATTCATTTGCGCACTGCGCTTGGAAATGTATTCCAAAGTATAGGTGCCATCCTCATTCTTTTGGAGGGTGTTCACTTTATCTTGGCAAGTCAAAGTCAATGTTCCATCTGTATAAGCGTAGCTTCCAGATTCATTGACTTTATAGCCATTGGCAGAGAAAGCGAACGTATACGTCCCATCACCATAGAAATGCATCTTCGTTTCGGCGGATTTATTTCCAGAAAGGGTGAGAATCTCCTTCTTGAAAGCCTTGTTAAAAGAATGGACGTCCATCACGAAAGTCTGAGTCAGACTATCGTTTTTCGAAGAGACGTAATCCATTTGGTAGAAAGCGCCATCGCTAGAAAGGGAAAGCTTGTTGGTTTTATTCCCGGTAAGGAAGCTGACGGAATCGGAAGAGGCGTCATAGCTATATTGGCCTTTTTCTTCTCCGCTATAGGTTTTTCCTTGCGCTTGCACCGTATAAGCAAACGAATAGGAGCCGTTTGAGAAAACATAGAGAAGGAAGGAGTCGCTCTTTTCGCCTTTAAGAGTCGCTAACGTAGTAGGGAAGGTTTCTTTCCAAGCGCTCGAGGAGATAACAAAGCTTTGAGTTAAGGAAGCATTGGCAGCCGAGACGTAATTCACTTTGTAGTTCATATCTTCCCCTAAAGCGATTTTGTTGACCTTCTCTCCGCTCGTGAGGCTTACGGAATCGGTCTTGGAATCATATTCCCAAGAGCCTTTTTCGCTAAAGTCGATTTTCTTGTCATCGTCTTTGTAAGAGAAAACATAGCTTCCGTTATCGAAGATCTCCAAAGAGATGTTCTGATTCTTTTCCCCGAGGAATTTGCCTAGAAGCTTACTTCCAAAGGCGCTTTCCCAATCGGCGGCAAGAATCTCGAATTCTTGGGACATTTGCTCACTCTTGGCAGAGACGTAATTCACTTTGTAATTGTTTGTTTCGCTATCCAAAGAGAACGTATTCGTCTTTACCGTATCATTGTTTTTGGCGGTTAAGATAAGAGTGTCGGTGCTCTTATCGTAACTCCATGTGCCCTCTTCCTCCACTTTATACGTGGTGAAAGAGAACTTATATGTGCCATCTTTGTATATTTCAAGGGTGAAGGCTTCGTTTTTCAAACCAGTCAAAGAGAAATAGGCTTCTTTTTTAACCGGCTCTTCCGGATCTTTGTCAACATCGGTCTTGAGGACCTCGAAAGAATATGGATCAACGGTCACGTCGTATTTCTCTATTCCGTTTTCAACGCTATAGGAATAACCTTCCTTCGTCACGCGGATAGAACGCGTGGTGCCAAAGCTCATGCCATACCATTGGGTGATCCCGGCATCGCCATTCAAATCGAATTTTATAGGGCTGGCGCCATTCATGGCAAACATATAGCCATATCCTTTGTCAATACGGATCGTCTCATATTGCCCATGAATGGAGGAATCCTCGATGTCATATTTCTTATATTCCCCTAATCCAAGCAAAGCGGATACAGGCTTTTCGTTGTCGGTGGAATCTTTGGCGAAAGAGGAAAGGAAATAATTTTTCTCGTCAATCAAAGTCACGATGTTATAGGTCGGACGTTGAGAGGAATTTTCACTATAATACGTACTTGCGTTAGAGTTTCCGGTGAAGAGGGTTGAAGCATCCTCTTGTGTTCCAAAAGCAAAGCTGCCGTCCTTGTTCAAAGCGATGGTGTTCTTTTCGGAATCAAAAACTTTTTGGATATTCTCCTTACGGACCTCTTCGTTATTCCCGATAAAATACTCCGTCCCGTTTTTCTCTGAAGTGTAAACGCTGGCTTCATAAGATAAAGTCACAGTATTCCCGTTTCTCGTATATTCGCCAACGGTCGAAAACATATCGTAAGTTGATTTCTTAGAGCCGTCGATCAGACGAGAATAGTGCGTCAAAACATATCGGCTCTTGCTAACTAAGGCAAATTGGTCATAGGTCTCGATGGACTTGGATTCAACGCTTTCCGTTTTCTTCACAAAATAGGTTTGGGTAGCGAAGTTCTTCTCTTCAACGGAAGAGTTTTCGCTGCTATTTTCCTGGCTGGAAGAGGAATTTCCTTTATAGCCATTCTCGATATCCTCTTGATGTTTCTTGTAAAAGAAGCCAAAAAGCGAGAAATCAGAATAATCGCAGGAAGTGAGGGCAAAAGCCATCAAAGCGGCAAAAGAGCCATAAATCAGATGTTTTCTTTTCGCATTCATCTTATTTTTCCTCCTTAGAAGAAATCTTTTCCCCATTCTTTAGCTTTCTCTTCTCCAAAAGATAGCGGGTCTGACGATAGACAGAGAAAGCAAGAAGGGCCGTCAAAGCGATGCTGGAATAAATGATTCCATCGATCAAAGACATCTGCCACCACCCCATCTCAGGAATGACAATCGTTCCCTTTCCTAAGCCATTCATGGCAGAGGAATTCCCAACGACGTATAAAATCCTGTGGCAGGCTTCGCGCATATTCCAAACGAGTTCAGGATCTTTGGCGGGGTTCAAACGATAGAGATAAGTGTATTGCGAGTCTTCGCTGGAGCTATCAAACGTATCCGTTCCGGCGTTAACCGCGAAATAAGGATCGTAGGTCGTGCGAGGGTGGGAGGTTGTGGCCGCTCCGGTTGTCGTATAATCGGAAACCGCAAAGCCATCCATCCCCCATTCGCCGCGTAGCACATCGGTCATTAAGCCTTTATGGGCACTAGACCAAACAACGCCAACACGGGCAAAAGCCGTCATCACGTTATGGGCACCGCCATCCTTTATGGCGTGTTCGAATGGCTTAAGGTAAATCTCACGGATCGATTGCTCATTGGCAAAGACGGAAATCGTGCGGCAATTCGTCTCTTGATCGTTCAAAGCATAGTGCTTGATAAAGACATAGACGCCTTTGCTTTGTATGCCCTTGACTTCGCTTGCGGCAATCTTTCCGGAAAGGAAAGGATCCTCCGAATAATATTCGAAATTTCTTCCGCCATAGGGGGTACGGTGGGTATTCATTGCCGGCCCATAAAGTCCCGAATAGCCTAAAGCCAGGCCGTCCTCGCCAATATGTTTCCCGACCTCTTCCATAAAGGAAGTGTTCCATGTGGCGCCCATGATATTCTCATCGGTATAGGCCATCATGGTTTTGGAGATTCCGAAAATATCGGTCAGATTTCCTGAGAAGCCTTGTGGCCCGTTCTCATCTTTTGCCGCAGGCTTATTGACGCTGGTGATGACTTTCGTGCCATGATAGCCAAGTCCCACAAGCTCGCACATATCCTTATAGCTAAGTTGGTCAAGAAGAAGCTCCCAATCCGCATCCGAATAGCTCTTGCCCATCAAATCGATGAGTTTTTTGTTATTCTTAGCATTCATCGTCGGAAGTTCTTTTGTGCTTTCCGTAGGCACGTATTGCTTAATGCCAGTCATCTCATCGTGCATCTTTTGGTTAAGAGACAAAGAAACGGCGGTTGGCCAGCTTCCTTCCCAATTGTTCCTAGTCAGGTACTTCATATCCTCTTGGCCATAATAGCTAAGAGAAGCCTCATCGAAACGGTTGGTGATTTTCTCGCCATTCTTCCCGATGGAATAAGTTTGGGCATCATCTGCGGATAAGGTGAAATGATAGACGTTTGAAGCGTCTCCTCCCGCATTATCGCCACCGAAAGAGACGATGCGGCTAGAATCGCCGTTCCCTTTTTTGGCGATGATGTTATTCAAAGCATCGTGGGAATTCTTCCCGATAGTAAGGTAATAATCGCCTTTCTCAAGAAGATACGTCTGATTTACCTTCGAATCATAGCTAGCAAACTCCTCACGTGGAACGGAGATCTTCACTTCTTCGCTCTCATTCGGAGAAAGCTCTTTCGTCTTGGCGAAACCGCATAATTCGACGGCGGATTTCTCAATGCCATTCGCGATATCGAAATCGGTATATGGGCTTTGGAAATAAACTTCCACGACGTCCTTCGCTTTCTTTTCGCCGACGTTTTTGACAGTAAGAGTCACTTCAACGGTGTCTTGCGTTTTGTTTTCGACGAACTTCAAGCCGTTGTACTCGAACTTCGAGTAGGTCAAGCCATATCCGAAAGGATAGGCAACGACTTCTTTGTAGTCATAGTCCCCAACGCCGTTTCTAGCATAGACATAGTCCTCATATCTGGTTTCATAGTAACGGTAGCCAACATAGATTCCTTCTTGATAGGCGTTAAAGTATTTGTTTCCATCCAATCCATTGGAAACCATGTCTTTCCCCCATTCGGAGGAATTGCTCCACTCGGCGGAATACATATTTTCCATCGCTGGGCTGGCAGTGTTGTCATTGCAATAAGTGTCCACAAGCCTTCCCGATGGGGAAACATTCCCCACCAAAAGGTCGGCCACCCCTTCAAGGCCCATCTTTCCGGTATATCCGACCCATAAGCAGGCATCGACTTTAGAGGAGCCTGAGGTAAGGAAGTCGCACTCAAGAGGGTTCGCCGAATTCAAAAGGACGATCACTTTCCCGAAATTCTCTTTGGCTTTGTCGATAAGCTCGATTTCGTTCTTGGTTAATTCCAAAGAGTTGCCAGAGCCATTGACGGTTTCATCTGGGTCTCCTTGATGCTTAACGTTGTTAGGGATGTCATACATTTCTCCGCCAATGCGGGAAATGACCACGATGGCGGCATCGTTATATTCGCTAAAAGAGGAAGTGACACCATCCGATTCGAGTTTCTCGTAAGGAATCTCATTGACAAGGTAGGTATCTAGCCCTGATTCGGAATTGCGGATGGAATTGGAGTCTTTATCAGGATTGCTCTTATAAGCGTTTTTGTTTTTCTCATAGAAATCCCAGGCTGTTTTATTTACCTTGACGCCGCGTTTCTGCAAAGCTTCATACAACGTTGGAGCCCCTGTCGCGTCGATTTTAGCGCTTCCTGTTCCGCAAACGATAAAATTGTTAGAGGAATGGCCAAGCAAAGTGACCTTGGAAGTCGAAGAAAGAGGCAAAGCGGAATTTTCATTCTTCAAAAGAACGGATCCTTCTTCCGTCAAACGTTCTGCAATATCGGCATCTGCCTCATACAATTCATCTTGATCCTTATATTCACTCTTGAAATATTTGGTATCTTCCTTTGATGGATCCCCCACTTCGATGGTCTTCCATCCATCGATGCCAAAGGCTTTGTTGATGACGTCAACGTATTTCCCCGTAATCAAATAGCCGGTCGTGAAAGTGGCTACCAAAAGAGCACTAACACCGGTTAGCACCCATAAAATTATCGGTTTCTTGAATTTTTTGTTTTTTGTGGATTTTTTCATTTCCAAATCCTCCAAGGGAATTATTTTGAGCCAAAAATGTAAGCGGTTCAAGGAACGAGAACCGCATTTTTTGTTCTAAAAACATGAAGTTAAAAGTTGCAATGTTTCACTTAAAGTTTTGCAATATTTTGATTGTTGTGAAAACGCTTTTATATTGCATTTCAATCTTTTTAAATAGGCAAAAAGCATTATTGCAATTATTTTCTAATCTTCTTAGAATTTTAAAAAAGGGGATTAAAATGAAAAAAGCAAAATTATTACTCATCTCAAGCATTCCAGCTTTCTTATTCTCTTGTTCAAAAAACGGAAAGAAAACTTTTCCGACTGGGGAGAAAATCGAAGAGAAGGACGCCGTGGCCGTTTTAAACAAAGCCGGTGACGCCTTAAAAGACGAAGATGCGATTGGCTTCGAGCTAGACGCTTCTTTGACAGCTTCAACTAAAGTAGAAACTTCTTATCATGGTCAAAAATATACGACAACGAGCGACTATTCCGCTGAATTGAACGCCAAGGCCGCCCTGAAAGGCCTTCAAGAAGAAAAGGCGAAAGACCTAAGCGCCTCGTTGATCATTACAGGAAAAGCAAGCGGGAAAGCCAACGCTTCAGGGCTCTCTTCTGAAATGGTTGCCGATGGTTCTCTCGATACGAAAGCCTATATCCAAGAAAATTATGCCTATTTGGATCTCAGCAATAATTATTTTTATGACTTATGGATTGCTGGCACCTCTGGCGCTTCCCAAACCAAATCAAAGAAAATCAAAACGCCTTTATTCTCCGAAGGGGATTCCAATCCTGTGAAAGGCATCTTTGAGGAAGCCGATTGGAATGAGGCGGTAGAAGATATCAAGGAATCCTCCAAAGAATTTGAAGCCTTGAAAACAAGCGATGGTAATTACGCTTACGTCTTTACGATCGACCCAACGAAAGTCGATGCCTCCATGGAAGGCGAAATGAAAGCCTCCCTCACTTTTGACGAGAATGGCTTCAAATACATTTATACGGAATTCGATTTGACGGAAGTAATGCAAACAAGCACTACGGATGGATCCTATTCCTCTTCTGTGTCATACGCTTACAAGGGCAATATAAGCCTCTCTTTCCTTTTTGGAAAGGAAGTAACGGTTGAAAACGTCGAAGACGTCTCTTCTTTCACCACGCAAGAAGCCGTTGGCTTCTAAAGCCTAAGATAAGAAAAGGAGCGAGTTTCATCGCTCCTTTTTTCGTTTTTAGAACAAGGATTAGCAAATGCCTCTCATCCTCAAAAGCGTTTATCTCAAAGCAAGCAAGACGAATAGAAAGAAAACCCCTTTTCGATTGATGATCGGCATCTGCTGATATGTGGTTTGCCCTGATTGTTAGAAAGAAAAAGCTAAGCTTTCCTTAAATCTTTTTGAGCCACGGTAATGACCCCTTGATAATGTTCATCGATAAACTTTGCCACGCTTGCGTCTAAGGAGGCATCCGCAAGAACATCGATTTTCTTTTTGTATGTTTCGTCGTTTTGGTATTTATTCACATTGGCGGCAATGACATTGGCCCTTAAATCTTTCACTTCCTCTCCTTCGCTAGGAAGAGTGCTCGAAGCGCTAAGCTTTCCAGTTAGGGCGGTGTTGGTAGGCAAAACGGCATAATCGTAATCTTGCAAAGAAGAGATGAGCAAGCTCTCTGAAATCGGCTTGATATTCTCTGGCAGATTGATGGGGTTGCCTTTGCTATCTAGCGTATAGGAATCAATCACCCCACTTTCTTTAAGAAGATCCAAGGCCCTTATCTCATTGGAGACGTCGTTGCATATTTCATAGGTGGACTCTTTCTTGCTTTTTTCGAACTCCGAGGCGTCTTTCTTCCCGGGATAGATTCTAAGTGGCTCGAAATGGAGGCTCACCACCGGGAAAACCTTTTTATAGGAATAATTCGGGTCATATTGGTTGTTTCCGGAGTCAAATTGTTCCAAATAAGGACGGTGCTGGAAATAATTCGCATCATAATCTCCGTTTAACACTCCATCGTTTTGAAGCGTCCAATCGAGAACCTTAATCTCCAGTTCATATCCTTTATCCTCCAAAAGAGGCTTGATGGCATTCTCCAATATCTCCGCATGCGGAATCTCGCTTGCGGCAACCGAGATGAGGTTATCCTTTTCTTCCGTGCAGCTTGGAAGAGGAAGGAAAGCCAAAGCAAGCAATAAAACAAAACATTTTTTCATAATTCAATTCTCCTTTATCATTTCAATGTTTTTCTTTTATCCAATTTCTTGGCCAATAGAAGGCCAAATTCCTGAATGACCTCTACGAAAACGACAACAAGAACGATCATGAGCCAAAACACATAGCTAGAGAGGAAATCGGTCGTGTTCTTGCTGTAATAGGACCATATTTCGCTTATGATCCCTCCCGCTCCGATGTTATAGGCAAAAGAGGTATAGCCCAAAACATTCACGAGGGTGATGGCCACGCCAAGCAGCAAAGAGCTCCTCGCTTCCGGAAGAAGGACGTTTTTCACTATCTGCATATCGGAAGCGCCTAAGGATTTAGCCGCTTCCATAACGCCGCAATCGACGCTTTGCAAAGATTGTTCCACGTTTCTTGCGACATAAGCGAAGCTTGAGAAGAACAAAGGGATAATCATCGTATACCACACACCCGTCCCTCTTCCCAAAAGGAAACGGTTCAAAGGCAAGAGAATAACGGTGAGAATCAAGCAAGGAACGCTCCGCAAAAAGTTGATTATAATCCCAAGCACGAGGTTCAATGGCTTATTCGGGTTTAGGCCTTTTTTGCTGGTGATATGAAGCAAAACCCCAAGTGGCAAACCAACCATATAGGCAAGAATGGTTGAGAGGAAGGTCATAAGCAAGGTTTCCATGCTTATTTTCCAAAAATCAATTTGCATCGCTGACCTCCTCGAATCCAATCTTTTTTATGTTCAGGTATCTTTTCAGCTTTTCCAGGTCTTTTTCTTCTTTAGGGGCACGAAGAATCGTCTGCCCATAGATTTTTCCATCCACCGTCTTCGTAGAAGCGTATTCAATAGAGACAAGCATCTTGCAATCGAGGGCGATGGAGGAAATAATCGGCTCGTCCGCATTCCCATCAAAAACGATGCGAAGGAACCGATTCTTTTGGAAGGAGGAATGCACCTCATTGGAATAGATGAGTTTCTTGGCGATTTCGGTCTTCGGATTCAAGAAAACTTCGGAAACGGTTCCCTGTTCCACGATTTTAGAATGGTCAAGAATCGCGACTTTGTTGCATATTTGCTCGATCACGTTCATCTGATGGGAAATCATGATGATGCTAAGGCCATATTTCTTGTTAAGGCTTTCTAGTAAAGACAAAACGGAAGAGGTCGTCTCGGGATCGAGGGCGCTTGTCCCTTCATCGGAAAGAAGGATGGAGGGTTTTAAGGCTAAAGACCTGGCGATGGAAACTCTTTGGCATTGGCCACCTGACAATTGAGAGGGATATTTGTCTTTCTCCTCTTCCAAACCTACCTTTTTTAAAGCGTCGATGGCTATTTCATATCTATCTTTCCGTTTGACGTGATGGAAGATAAGACCGAGTTCCACATTTTCCAGAACCGTTCTTTGCTCAAGAAGGTTGAAGGACTGGAATATCATTCCGATCTCCTTTCTTTTTTCGCGTTCAATCTTATGCTCGGGATCGCAAAGCAGTTTCCCTCCAAAATAAATCTCTCCCTCGGAGAAGTCCTCTAAAGAATTGACGCAGCGGACAAGCGTTGATTTTCCTGCTCCTGATAAGCCTAAGATTCCATATATGTCTCCTTTTTCCACATTCAAGGAAACATCATCGAGAATCACTTTTTCTCCGAATTTCTTTGAAAGGTGCCTGATTTCAAGCAAAGACATCTTTTTTCTCCTTTCTGGACGAAAAAACCGTCCTTAGAATATATTTCCTAAGGACGGGATGAAATTGCCCGTGGTACCACCTTATTTCATGAGACAATCACTTGCCTCACCTTAGAGAGTTCTAACAAACCCTTCAGCAATTACGGGCTTACCCGGAGAAGGTTACTAAGAGTTCGCCTTTCAGCTCAGAGGCCATGTTCATTCACCTTCCTCTGCTCATTTCCACCAGCTAGAGCTCTCTGATAGATTAGGGTGAATTACTCTTCCTCTTCCACGCTTTTCGACAATTACATTATTTCAGTTGAGGAAAAATTCAAGAAATATTTTTTCTTTTCTTTCCGAAATGGAAGCCTTCGGATAGGAAAGAATGGGGAAACCGCTTCTCAAAGCTCCGTATTCTATTCCTTAACGGAGATGCTCCCGATGCTAAGCGCCCCCTCTTTGACGCCGTCTTGGAAACGGTAAACCGGGCGTTCGCCATTTTTCACGTAGGAGATATCGGCAATCGCGAATCCCTCGAAATTTCCATTCGTATCCAATCCGCTTGGAGGAAGAAGATGGGTTATCTCCGGATTATCGGTTCCGTTTAATTTGATTTTCGCGGAACGGTTGCCATAGCCATTATCCGCAGCCACCCACAATGTTTTTTCGCTTGTGTCGAAATCCAAAGCCATCGCCCCGCCGAGTTTAGAGTCGATGTCCGAGAGGAGGATCGCCGAGCCATCCTTATTCAAAACAAAGGCATACACGTGTCCGTTATCTTCCAAAGCGACGAAGAAAACGCCATTGGCCACGCTTTGAGGGTAATTGTCCATCGAGAAAAGGGAGTTGGTGTTCTTATCAAGAAAAGAAACATCCCCTGCTTCCACGAATTCGACGGACTCGACCCCCATATTAGCCGAGACGCTTGGAAGAAGAGAGGTCAAGTCCCACTCTTTTTGGGCTATAAGCTCAGTTCCTTCTTTTGAAGAATCGACCATAAGGATGGTATTGTAATTCACCCCTTTGCTGGAATTGTCTCTTTCGGAGGCAAGATAAACCATTCCGTTTGAATCTACCGTGATGCCTTCTGCGTCTGGGCCTTTGGCATTAGGATTGTCTTTATCCTTCTGGAAACGGACTTTTTTGCCTTTTTCAAAGCCATCGGCGAAGCGGATGTTGCCATCTTTATTGACGTCTAATTCCCAGAAAGTCGCTGTGCCATTATCCACGGCATAAAGCTTGCCATTGGCGAAATCCAATCCGGAAGAATCCTCAAGGAAAGTCGGTTGCTTATCGAATGTGGAAACCTCTCCTTCCCCTGGCCAATCAATGAGATCGGGAATCCCCTCAAAGCGGTTTCTTTTCCCTGGAGTCATTTCCAAAGTATTTCGGAATTCTTTTCCGTTCGCGTCTGGATATCTTCCCCAGCTTGGTGAGGTATGCCCGCTATAAGTCGTCGAATCGATGAGCAAATCCCCATCAAAGAGTCTTACGGAATCGTCCTTTCCTAAGCCGAAGGTCAAGTCATTTATAAGAAGAAAGCCGTTGGCTTCGATGAATGTCCCTTCCTTAATCGTATAAGGTTTGTCGTCTTTCGAGTCTTTTAAGATAAGCCCTGAAACATCTATCTTTTCGTTTGTCGGATTGGCAAGCTCCACCCAATCAGGCCCATTATCGGGAGCGTTTGATTCGACTTCGTTTATCACGGCAGGATTCCTCACGAGGTTGCTTCTCCCCTTGCTTTGCTCCGCGACATCTTGGAAATCCCCGGTTCCGTCCGGCATTCTTGCATACACCCCCGAAGCTTCCGTGCTCCATTCATAGGAGGCTACCTCGATGCCGCTTGAAGAATATACGCTCGCCTTGTCGGCTTTCCCTAAACCAAACGTGAAATCTTTGTCTCCTTCGAAAACAAAGAAAGACCCGGCTTTGATGATGCTGCCACTCTTTAATGGGGTGGTTTCCGCTTTATGCCCTATTGGATCGTCATCAAGCAAATACCAGCCAGAGATATCCACATCCGTCGCCCCTAAATTCATGATTTCCACATAATCTCCGCCACCATTTGGATCTTTTGATTCCACTTCATTGATGACGATGTTTGGCTTATACCACTCGTTGGCAAAGCCTTTGCTTTCTTTCGTGAGCGTGAAATTCCCGTCTCCATCCGGGTATCTCCCATAGCTGGCTTTGGAAGCGTCCCCCTCATAGGATGCGTGGCTATTCCAAGAGTAGGAATCGATGAGCTTCCCCTCTTTGTCGAATAAACGGCAAGAATCTCCGCCTCCTAAACCTAAAGCGTCTTTGAAAAGACCTGTGACGTATTTTTTATTGACGTCATCGTAGATTTCTCCTTCTAGGTTTTCTTCGAGCACAAAAAAGGATTTCGCGCCTATTTTCGTTCCGTTTTTGATTTTGAAACGATGGTCGTCGGAATTATCGCGGATCTCATAGCCGGAAAGATCCATTTCCTTTTCGGAGGGGTTATAAAGCTCTACCCAATCATCTGGGGAGGAGTTGATTTCGTTTATTTTTACGCTCTTTTCTTCCGTTATGGGTTCCTCTTCCTTGGCGTCTTTGTTAAGAATGCCCTTTGAAGGAGTGCGATCGGCGAACTCGCCCGTTCCATCCGGAAGGCGGGAATAATCCCCCGTGGCTTCGGAAGTATAGGAATAGGAATCGACAATTTCTTTGTTCGAATCGTATAAAGTGGCGGTGTCTTGCTTCCCTAAGCCGAAATCGAAATTGATCGTATCTTCCAGAACCATTACCTTCCCAGCGCCTAACTTCGTCCCTTCAGCCAAAGGGGTCGTTTTCTTTTCGTCGAATCTTTCCAAGCCCTTATCATCGGTAAGGAAATAGCCGGAAAGGTCGGCTTCCGTATTTCCGATATTGATGATTTCAACCCAATCATTGCCCCCATTGGCGTCTTTTGATTCAACTTCGTTGATTTTGATGAGAGCTTTCTTCGTTTCCGAAGAGCTTTCGCTTGCTTGTTGGCTATTCTCGCTAGAGGAATCGCCTATTTGGCTCTGAGAATTCTCTTCTTTGTTGCTTGAAGAGCGGTTTTCTTCTTGACATCCCGCAAGAAGAAAGATGCTGGAGAGAACCAGCAAAATGTTTTTCGTGTTCGTTTTTCTTGTTTTTTCCATACGGTGGAATTTTATAGGGCAGGAATGAAGGGCCACCACCAAGCAAAAGCAAAAAACATGTAAATGGATTGTCAAATCCAAAAAAAGGCCAGGAGTTCATCCTGGCCCCAATATCCTCGCCTTTTGTTAAGCGAAATAGTTAGGCTTTCGCGAAGATAGTCTGATCGTAGCTGGCTTCGTAAGTGAAGTTTCCTTTTCCATCGTGGGCAAACACATCAAGATATAGTTTGCCATTCAAGAAGAAGATGTTTTTGACGTTAAACTTCTTGAACTCCCCCGTTCCGTCTACCGTTCCATTTAATGGAACCGTCGCCATACCTACTTCCTGGCCATCCCAATCATAGATCTTGATCTTTGCGTTGTATGAGCCATCTTGGGTATAAAGCATATAGATGTAGTCGCCGTCGGTGGTCAGCTGCATATTCAAGACGTTGCTGTCAAGCCCTTCATCCTTATCCGGCTGCTTATTGCCGAAACCTTCTTCCGTTAGGCTTCCGTTTTCGTCGGCAAAATAGAATTTATCGCCATCGAAGAAAACGTATTTTTTATAAATGTCACTATAGGTGCCGTATATTGCCGTCCTATTCGTGCCCGTAACGGTTAAATCCGAATCAGGTATCTTTTTAAGGGTTGTTGGATCATAGAAGCTCATCGTCGCATTTCTATTGTTGAACACGCCAAGCTTCCCGTCTTTTGTGAAGATTGTCGTGGCTTTTGTCCATTCGGCTTCCTGATTCTCTTCTGTAACTAACTCAAAGACATCGGATTGCCTCTTGATGGACACTCCCTCGGAAGTGACCTCAAGCTCAGCGAGAATTGCCGCTTGGGAGCCACCATTCACGGAAATGCTGGCATAGGCTTTCCCGTTCAAAGCGACAACGGAATCAATGATGCCTTCCTTGTTTTCTCCATTATATGGGATTGAAATCTTATATCCTTCCGCATTCAGGAGCTTGTTATCGAATTTCGCGACTTTTTCTTCGTTAGCGGCTTTTCCTATATATCCTCCTAAAGTGGTAGGGTCAAAGTGCTTGGCGAAATTCGGCACGAAACTCGGGGAAGAAATGAAGAATCCATCATTGGCGATTTTAGTGCACATCAAATATGTGTCATCGCCATCCATGATCAATTGATAGGCACGGCTCTCCCAACCCGGTCCAAAATTCCAGTATTTCCAGGGTTCAGCCACTGGCATCTTTGTATAGTCGAATCTATATTTCTGGCCATCCGGGGTGTGATAGACTTCATTGCCCTCCCAATCAAAGACAAGGGTCCTGAAGTCATAGTTTTGCTTATTGCCAGGTTCTTCGCTTTCGCCATATTGGGCAATAACGACGATGTAATCGTCATTACCGCTTAGATCGGTGATGTTTTCGTGTTTTGTTAAATCTCCCCAGCTCGTGAATTTGCTGATGAAATCCTGCTTAAGCACGTTCCCTTCTTCATCTAAGAGCCAAGTTCTTTCGCCATCGTATGCGGCGAATCTTCTTAACGTCTTATTGAATGTCAATCCCCTAACGACTACGTTCCAAGGGAAATGGAAGGTTATCTTCTTGCCAGTCTCTTCCAAGGTGTTTTTGTTATAGATCGTGACATCGTGCGTCTGAGAGCCGCCTTGATCCATTCTCACCAGGCCTAATTCGTCGCCCCCTAAATCAACGATGCCTCCTAACATCCCCCATTCAGCGGCATGTTCAGGAATGATCATGTTGGATAAAATCTGGCTCATCGTGTCGAAATCATATTTGACAAGCGCGGCTTTTCTCCCTTCATAAGCGCCTAAGAAGGTGTAAAGGTACCCATTGTCTATGAAAGAAGAATAAGGAATCTTGAGATCGCCTGTGGAATCCTTAAAGAAACTGTAATTTTTGATGGAAGAGAAATCAGCCTCAGCCATCTTGTCTTTTTTGGCCAATTCATGACCCTCGAGATAGGATGGGAAGGAATATTCAGGGACATCCCCAAGACTTGTTAAGCAAACGTTTCGAAGCGCTAAGTCTTCTTTTTTATAATCGCCAAGAACCGTGATTTCGATCGTATTCTCCCCTTCAATCACATCGACGTTTCTCAAGGATAGCTTTTGGAAAGCGCTCTTGATTTTGCTTTCATCGGAGTTGGTGACTTTTTTGCTCATGGCATCGTTCGAAACGGTTTTGCTGATGCCGTTGACTTTAAGGGAAAGGGCTTGATTTAAAGCAATTGTTTTTGAAGCATAGTCATCGCCTTCTTTCTCATAAGGAAGAGATAAATCGATGTCGACGTCCGCTGTGGTAAAAGAAGCGGAATTGAATTTGAAAGTGACTTTCTGGGATTCGGCGTCTTTGAGAGAGCTTAACACGGTTTCGTTTGTCGAGGTTTCCGCAAAGGAACCATCCTCCTTTATTTCATAGACGTTACCAGTCTTCTTCTCGAATCCTTCCATCGTTAAGGAAGATTCGGCGCCTAATGTTTTCTCCGTCATGATTTTGACGACCAATTCATCAGAAAAATCACCGTCGTGAATTTTGATTTTTGTTTTTAGATCGGCGCCAAAGGAAATGATTTTATCGCCTTCTTCGATCGCGATTTTATCTTTCCCCAAGAGTTTCTTATTGCCGCAAGAATATTTGGCAAGAACTTCCAAGGAAGACAAGTCCGCCTCCGAAAGCTTATCGCCGTCTTTGACTAAAAGATTGCTGCCATCTGTCTCATAAGAAACAAGCGTTCCTTCGTCATAGTCTTTTTCCTCAACGACCGTTATAGGGAAGCTTCCTTTAACGTTTTCATTGCCTTTAAGCAATACGACCCCTTCGCTCATACCGGCCGTCAGTTCCCCTGAATTTGCAATGATATCGGAAACATTCACTTTGCATGGGCTTCCGTCATTGTTGACACCTTCGACTTTGATACCGTTGATATCAAGTCTTTCCCCTTCCTTGTAATAAACAACGAAAGGGTTCTCGACGATTTTTATTTTGCTTATCGCCACTTTTTCCAACGTAACGGGGAAGTCAAACGTGTGATCCTTATAAGTGAACTGGATGGTGCCGCCATTCTCCACGAAGCCCTCTGGGACCACCATTTTCACTTGGTCATCGTATAGACGTTCTTCGCTTTCCTCGCCGCCTTTTTTATAATGGGCATAGACCTCGAAATCATCAAATTTAGGGACGGCTCTGCCATTATCGTAATATCCCACGCCTTCTTTTAATTTAGCCGTGATTCCTTCTAATATGAGCTCTTGGTTCGTCTGTTGGCTACTATTATTGCCGATACTTGAAGAGTTCCCTTCTTTGATGCCGTTAAGATAGCTCAAATGGTTAAGTTTAGCGACTAAAGGGATGGAACCAGCGGCGATAACTCCCACGGAAGCTATGGCTATTAAAGATATCAGTTTTATTTTTTTCATAAGTGTATCTTCTCCTTTTCAATATTTCCAATTTCTAGGCATCGGCTAATCGATGTTCTCATTTTTGTCACCGGAAGTTCCTTTTTTGCCTTTCAGCAAATCGGCAACTTGATCCCAAAACACAGCCACTCCCCAGAAAAGGATGCCGAATCCGATTAATGTATCGAGAGCGTACAAGGTTGGTTTCCACCAGTTGAACGGCTCTATTTTCTTTCCGACGATGATCTGAGATTCTTTATCCGCGCTTGCGTTGTAGTTTGAGTTGGTATAAAGCACTCTGAGCCAGGCGTAAATAGAGTGATGCATAGCCTCTCTCATCGCGTATTGAAGTCTCTTAGGACCATTTTCGGAATAGTCGAATCCGTAGCTTTGATTGAAGCTAACGGCCATGCCTAAATCCTGGCCTGCCCTTAAAGCTTGGTCGAGAACCATGAAATCTGCGCTGACATTTCCGGAATAGTCCGAGATGATGCGGCCTTTATATCCCCACTCTCTTCTTGCAACGGCCGTATTCAAGGCGATGCTTCCGCCACTATAAATCGCTCCAACCCTGTTATACGTATTCATAAGCCCAACGGCATCGGCTCTTTGCACGGCCCATTGGAAAGGCTTCATATAAACTTCTCTTAAGGCTTGTTCGGTAAGCCAGTTAAATAGTCTATGCCTATGTTCTTCGGTATCATTGCAAACAAAGTGCTTGATGCTTGGATAAACGCCGGCATTTTGCATTCCTTGAACCGTTCTCACTAACATATAGGAAGTAAGGACAGGGCATTCGGAATAATATTCGAAATTTCTGCTTCCAAGAGGGGTTCTATGGATATTTGCGCCAGGTGCCCAACCACCTCCGATATTTAGCTTGTTGGCCTCGTTCCCATAAGCCAAACCGAATTGATAGGCTAGCGACTTCGACCAGGTTTGGGCGATAACGGTTTCGTTAGGGTAACCGGTTCCTCTAGGGAATCCTTCATTAAAGCCGGCAATTTGCGCTGGGCCATCGTATTCTTTGTTAGATGGCATGCCGATGCTATCAATCTTAGGCGTTCCGTAAGAATTTTGAATAAAGGCCTTTGCCTCATCGGTGGTAAGCTGATTTAAAACCTCTTGCCACAATGGGTCATCATAATTGGCGCCTAATTTCTTCCCGACCTCGGTAAGGCCCTCGTTCACGTCGTAGATCTTG
>ERZ808240.2383-NODE-2383-length-20709-cov-5.407669_pt1 | contig 20709 bp, 17 predicted proteins | sample MGYA00521084_ERZ808240 | MGnify/ENA primary metagenome ERZ808240 (study PRJEB31516, sample SAMN03275571) | gut metagenome | biome: mammalia-associated habitat; material: feces | host: Papio cynocephalus | place: Kenya | collected 2012-08-06 ...
CTGATTGCCCTCAAAGAGAAGAACGTGCATTATCCCTTGGCTGAATAGTTACCCCCCTTACACCATAGTGTTAAAATTGTTATTTATTCATCAGGTGACATTGCCATGCCCAGGCGTTGCGCATGGTTTCTTCAATGGGGACTTCGGCTTTCCAGCCCAGCACGGTGTTCGCTTTTGTCGGGTCTGCCCAAATCTTCTCGATGTCGCCGGCGCGGCGCGGCCCTATCTTGTACGGCACTTCCACGCCTGTGGCACGGCAGAATGACTTAATGAGCTCGAGAACGCTCACACCTTTGCCCGTGCCGAGGTTGAAGACTTCGATAGCGTCCTCGCCCTTGCCGTCGAGCATACGGCTCATAGCAACAACATGGGCTTTCGCCAAATCCACAACATCGATGAAATCACGTATGCAGCTGCCGTCGGGGGTGTTGTAGTCATCGCCGAAAACTGTCAGCATCGGGCGAAGGCCGGCTGCCGCCTGTGTCAGGTACGGCACGAGGTTGTTAGGCACGCCGAGTGGCAACTCGCCGATGAGAGCCGAGGGGTGCGCCCCGACGGGGTTGAAATAGCGCAGTATGATGCTTTTGACAGGCTGGCCGGAAGCCACGAAATCGCGTATTATCTCCTCGCTGATCTGTTTGGTGTTGCCGTATGGTGATGTCGCTGGCTTGATAGGCGCGGTCTCGTCTATCGGGTTCACGTCCGGCTCGCCGTAGACGGTGCATGACGATGAGAAGACTATCCCCTCCACGCCGAAGCGAGGCATCAGCTCGAGCAGGTTGACAAGAGTGTTGAGGTTGTTGCGGTAATAGAGCAGCGGCTTTTGAACAGATTCGCCGACAGCCTTCGATGCGGCGAAATTGATGATGCCCTTTATGCCAGAGTTGTCCTCAAACAGGCGCGTGAGGGTGGCGATGTCGGTGCAGTCGCCCTGCACGAAGACAGGACGCACGCCGGTAATTGCCTCGATGCCGTCGAGTACGCCGATGTTGGAGTTGGAGAGGTTGTCTATTATGACTACCTCATAGCCGGCGTTGATGAGTTCGACACAGGTATGCGAGCCGATATAGCCGGTACCGCCTGTTACCAATATTTTCTGTTTCATGGCGCGACGGTTTTTACTGGAACAACTTTTCGGGATATACGCCCTCGTCGGTCAGTTTGCGGAACTGCGCGACGGTCGCGGGACGGTCGGCGGCGTATGTTACGCCAAACCAGCGCGAAGGAGTGCTGACAACCTTGACTGTCGCCTTGCCGCCCTTTACGAGGTCATTGACTACTGAGGGGATGTAGAACTCTGATTTCGGCTCGCCGCCATGCTGCTTGAGGAACTCGACAAACGCCTTCTCGGAATAGTCGAAATAGTCGGGAGTGAAGCCCCACATATTCATGGAAACGGCTGCTCCCTCAGGGAACGGCACTGTCTCGCCCTCGGAGTTGACTTGAATGAGCTTGCCCTCCTTGCGCTCTATGCCGTGGCATTCTGTCACGTCGGTGAGGTAGCCCTCGGGCGACACATGGCACAGGCCGCGTGACACGCCGCCGTTTTCGCTGAGCGTATTCTCAATGTTGAAGCCTACGCAGCAGTATTCACCTGCCTTGCCCTCAACGCCGCCAAGGAAGTCGGCGAGGCAGCGGAAGCTCTCTGCACCGTAGAAGTCGTCGGCATTGATGACGGCAAACGGCTCGCGGATGACGTCCTTGCCCATCAGAACTGCATGGCCGGTGCCCCACGGTTTCTGGCGGTCAGTGGCAGGAGCGAAGCCTTCGGGCAGCGCGTCAATCGACTGGAAAACCACCTCTACTGGGACATGGCCGTGGTATTTGGCTATCACCTTGTCGCGGAACTCCTGTTCAAAGTCATGGCGTATGACGAATACTATCTTGCCGAAGCCCGCACGCAGCGCGTCATAGACAGAATAATCCATTATCGTCTCTCCGGCCGGGCCTACGCCGTCCAGCTGCTTGAGACCACCGTAGCGGCTGCCCATGCCGGCAGCCAGGATAAAGAGTGTTGGTTTCATATCGTCGATATTTAGTAGTATTATATTGTTCGGCTACTTGCGCCTGATGTGCATCAGCACTTTGAGCATCAGGTCAAAGCAGACTATTTTTGCATTAGCGTTGCCCGTTATGTCACGTGCCGCCTCGTCCACGGCGCGAGCGAGTGACGTGATGTTGACCTCGTTGACAAAGGGCGAGAATTTTTGCGAGAACGCCTCCTCGTCAGCCGTGAGGAGGTTGAGCTCGGGATTGTGGAGGTTGTAGATTAGGTTTTCGCGCAGCATTGTGGCAACATACGCCAGAAATCGGCACGCGCCGACGCGCCCCATAGCGGCTACTTCCTCTCCAATCTCCTTGAGGCGCACCACGTCGCGGGCGTATGCACGGCGCATCATCTCCTGGAACAATTCGCGGAAATGCACCGTCTCGGCTCCCTGTGCCAGCTGGTCGAGAGCGCGGGCATAGCTTCCCTCGGCAAGCCTTGCGGCAGCGAGAGCCTCCTCCTCGCCGACACCGCAGTCGCGCATCAGCCCGCCGGCGATTTCCTGCGGCGAGAGGGGCCGCATATTGAGCGTCTGCACTCGCGACCGTATAGTGGCGATTATTTTCTCCGGCTCGTTGCTCACCAACACGAACAGCGAATCGGCATACGGCTCCTCAATCATCTTGAGCAGTTTGTTGGCAGTCTCGTCGTTCATGCGCTCCGGCAGCCATATCACCGTCACCTTGTAGCGTGATGAATAAGCCGACAGCGACAGACGGCGCAATATCTCGGCACTCTCCGTCACATAAATGGCGGGCTGCGAGTTGCCGGCATCAATGGCTGTCATCCAGTCACGCATCGGCATATAAGGATGCTCTGTCAGGAACGCACGCCACTCGTCGGCATAGTCGGCGCACAGCACCCGCTTGGGGCTGGTCTTCTTGACTATCGGGAACACATAGTTGACATCCGGGAAATTGAGGTTCTCCACCTGACGGCACGCCGGGCACTTGCCGCACGCATCGCCGTCAACATGCGACGTGCAGGCGATGTACTGCACGAAAGCCCGCGCCATGCGCATCTTGCCGATGCCCGGTTTGCCCGCAAGCATCAGCGCATGGGGTATGCGTCCGATGTCCGCCATGTCGCGCAGCCGGCGCTTGATGTCGTGGTGGCCGATTATGTCCTCAAATCTCATTTGCGCTTCTTTATTGCAAAATTAGGCATTTTCCCGCGATTGGCAAAACACACGGCACACCAAACTGCTCAAGACAACTCACACCGCATACAGCGGCACGCAGTACAGCTGCCCTTGCACCCGGTATGGGAGCATCGACAGGCGGACAGCCCTCATGTCGGGGTCGTCTCGCAACAACGCAGTGAGCGAGTTGGCTCTCACATTTCCCTCCGCCTTGACCTCTATCGGCAACACGCGGCAGTCATGCTGTATCACAAAATCCAGCTCCAGCCGGGAATTGTCGGTGCTGTGGTAATAAATGGGAGCAATGCCCCGGCTCGTCAACTGCTGCAGGACAAAATCCTCGGTCATGCCGCCTTTATATTCGGGAAACACCCGGTTGCTGATTAGCACTTGCGCTGGTTCGGTAGCTGCCATTGCACCGAGCAGCCCCACGTCAAACAGATACAGCTTGAACGCTGAAAAATCCTCGTAAATCGCGAGCGGCAACGCCGGCTTGGTGCATCGCGGCACACGCAGCAGCAATCCCGCGTCTATAAGCCACTGTATCGCTATCTCAAAGTCCTTGGCACGAGCTCCTTTGCGCAACGCTCCGTAAATGAACTTCTTGTTGTCCTTGAACAGCTGGGAGGGGATGCTTCTCCACACGAGGCGTATGCGTTCCAGCTGGTCTGCGGGAGCGCGCTTTGAGAAATCACGCTCATATCCTGTCAGTATCTCGCGCTGTATCCGCCTCACCTCCGCCAATGCGCCGTCATCTACATATCGCTGGACTGCCTCGGGCATTCCGCCGACATAATAGTATTGCCGCAGCAAGTCTACACACTTCTCATGAAGCAGGTTGGTGGTATTGAAATCCCACTCATTGAGCAGCCGGCACGCCTCTTCCTCGCCCTTGGCCATAAGAAACTCCTCGAAGTTCATCGGATGCACATACAACTCATTCACCTTACCGACGGGGTACGAAACGTCGGCATGGACAGATATTCACAACAGCGAACCAGTTACCGCGATATGTGGTATTCAGGGGCTGCCTCGCAAAAGTATTTCAACGCTTCGACTGCCTCTGGTATCTCCTGCACCTCATCGAGTATTGTTAGGGTGTCGCCCGGGGTGATGTCCACTCCTGACAACGCCCGCAAACCGCGCAATATGCGGTCTACGTCAAAATCCTGCGAAAACAGCTGCTCAACAAGTTCATTCTTGCGGCATACTATATACGCCTCTTTGACATAATACTTCTTGGCAAACTCACGCAGCACCCATGTTTTTCCGACCTGTCTGGCTCCGTTTACTATAAGGGGCTTCCTGTCACCTCTGCTCTTCCAATTCACAAGCTGCTGCATTACAAGTCTTTCCATATCAAGCTACATTTTACGACATATAAACACATGGCAAAGATACACTTTTCCGCACATAAAAACAATGCACCGGCACACTTTTCCGCACCTTGGCGGCGCAAAAAAATCCACGGCACTGACGAGCAGCGCCGTGGGCCGGATATGTACATACCGTTTCGCGGTCAAATCTTGACCTTCTCGCTTCCGCGCGAGGAAACAAGTATATAGATGCCTTGCGGCAATTCGTTCAGCTGGCTGCGGCTGCAACGCGCACGCAGCTGCACGCCCTGCAGGTTGTAGACTGCATACTCCAGAGCATCTGCCGAGTCGATGCCGTTTACCGACACACTGCCGCCCTTCTGCACCTTCACGCTTGCACGCGCTTGAACGCCGCCCAGTTCAGCCACCAATACTGCTTGACCTTCGCTTATACCAGTCACCAACCCGTCCGGAGTGACTGTCATTGCATTAGTGGCATCGTTCCACAAGAAATACCGTACAGCATCCTGCGGAGCTGCTTCAGCAGGCACTATATCATGTGACACCTGCACGCTTTCGCCTATATCGAGTATTATACCGAAGGGCTGCTCTCCAGAGGCCAAATGTAAGTCAATGCGATAAGGCATTTCCTTTATCTCACGGAATTTGCTCCAAACTGGATGCGAAGTGAATGCATTTGCCTGTCCAAACACTCCCAAGCCGCCATACGGCACATACAGTGTGCCGTTGTAGGTGTTGCTGTTGAATGAATCTTCATTGGCGGCAGGAGGATTAAAACTGTTGACGCAGACTTCCTTCAGGTTAGGGTTGTTAGCGAATGTGCCAGAGACTATATTCGGGTTCAGACAGCTATTATAGACTTTCTCGAGACCGGTCAGACGAGCCATAGGATGATCTTCGCCAACCTTGTAATCAAACGGCAGGACAACCGTACTGAGGGCATCACAGTCTGTAAAAGCATCATTTGCAATCGTTCCGTTATTACTTACCAAGTCGATGTATTGCAACGCGCTGCAAGAAGCAAACGCCCTGCTTCCGATGCTCGGCACATTCCACAGGTCAATATCCGTAAGGCTGGTGCAGCCCTCAAACGCGGATTCACCAACGCTGGTCATGCCGTTCAGGTTCACACTTTGCAGGCCAGTGCAGTTCTTGAACGCCTCATCCGTAATCTCTGCCACGTTGCCGAAATCGATGTTGCCCAGGCTGTAGCAGCCTGAAAACATTCCTAAGCTGACAGCTGTACAATTCCCGAAGCTGACGCTCTGCAATGCCTCGCAATGCGCAAAGACACAACTACCAACAGACTCCACATTTTTGAGGTCAAGGCTTTGGATGCCGGTCTTATTGAAGGCGGAATTGCCTATTGTACTGACGTTCTTCAGATCGATGCTTGCCAAGCTGGCACACCCGCGGAAAGCATATCTGCCCACAGTTGTCACGTCCTTCAAATCCAGACTCTCCAACGCAGTACAGTTCTCGAATGAAGACTCGCCGATTTCGGTGACACCCTCGAGGTCAATGCTTTTCAGACCCTTCAACTCCTTGAAATACGAATCAGGGATAGTCGCCATTTTCCCGAAGGTTATGCTCTTCAGACCGGAACAGCCGGTGAAAACTTCCTCGCCAAGCGTCTCACAGTTGCTCAAGTCTATGGCCTCCAGGCTGCGGCAAGCCTCAAAAGCATAATTGTCTATCGATGTCACATTATGCGTATTGATGCTTTTCAGGTTGAAGCAGCCGGAGAATACCAGCCGGTTGAGAGACTTGCAGTTCTCGCTGAGCGTGACGCTTTCCAGAGACTTGCAGCCCTGAAATGAGCTGTACGCCGGGTTTATCTCAAGCCTTGAAAGGTCAATGCTCGTGATGCCGCTTTCCCGGAAGCAGTAATGGCCTATTTGCTTGACGTTCTTCATGTCGATGCTCTTCAACCCGGTGCAGCCGTAGAAAGCACTGTCGTCCAAATACGCGACGTTGCCAAGGTCTATGCCCGTCAGGTCTGTACAGCCATAAAAGGCCTGATACAATATCGTGATTACAGGGTACTTCGTTCCGCTGTATGTCACTTCCGCCGGCACGGTAACGTAGCCGGAATACTTGCCGCTGCTTTTCGGCGCAACGCCTGCCACCATCTTGCTGTTGGAGCCGCCCCAGAAAACGTCCCCCTCCTTCACGAGCTGGAACGTCAGGCCTCCGGACTCAAATGTCTGTGCCCAGCAGCTGGTCACGACTGCCAGCAGCACAGCTGCCAGCATCATTGTTTGCTTGTAGATTTGTCTCATGCTTTATCTGTTTATGGGTAATTACTTACGATACTGTGTACGCAAAATTAGCCACAAGCGACAGATAATCTGTTGTATTACCTGTTGTATTTTTGCGTTTGCCGAAAAATACAACAGATTTAGCAAAAACACAACACCAATACCCAGCCAAAGATACAGCAACCAACGCCCCAATTAGGCCATTTGCAATATCTCGCGAGGCTGCATCAAAAGAGAAAATGAATTACAGGCTTACCGTAAGGTTTACACCAATGCCGAGAGCAGATGCTATGCGAAGGGACAGGACAGCTGCATATCGGTTTCCCCTTTTTCTATGCGGTTAATATAGGTACGCTCACGACCAATGCTTTCGGCGAGTTCTTTTTGGGTCATACCAAGTGCCTTGCGACGCTCACGCAAGATTTCACCGTAATACCATGCCTTGGCCTTATTCTCGAAATCCTCACGGCTCGGTGAACCAGGTTCGCCATACTTCGCAGTCAACTCTTCTTCGGCAGAAGTCAAGCCTGGAACGCTGTTTAAATCCATGTTCCGCAGTCTTCCCAATTACTCCTTTGTCAATCTTTGGTATTTCGCACTCATAACATTGCAATATTAAAACCTACTCTCGCTATATTCCAGCACAGTAGGAGGGTGTGTCAAAACACAGATTGCGTATGATTGGTGCTGTCAGTGTAGGGACACGGCATGCCGAGAGCACTGAAAAAGTGCCGTATTTTTCGGAAGAGCTTTCATTTTGCAAGCGTGCTGTTGCATTTTGACAGGGAGGCAATATCAGGTGACCCGAAACATAGTGAGTTGCAGCTCTCCCAATCAGTATGAATGCGTAGCAAAAGTAGGGACACGGCGTGCCGTGTCCGCATCGATATATTGCAGTAAATCAAATAATTGCGTTTGCCACCCTTCGGACACGGCACGCCGTGTCCCTACCTTGTCGCGGATAAGCCGAGAACGACTAAGACTGCCGCTGTTTGCCTTGTCAATTGCAAAATGACACCGCCGAAAACTTTTTCAGTGCTTTCGGCATGCCGTGTCCACGACCAAGTCATTGCATATCAATCGATTGCATTTGCCCCCTTCGGACACGGCACGCCGTGTCCCTACTTTGTCGCGTAATTATGGGTTGAAACCAGCTGTCAGTTTATGGTCTGCTGCGTGAAGGACAGCTTCACTTTCGCTCGGTCGAGGTGGATTTTCGTCATCGCCGGGCGCAACACGTATGGCGTGCAGCCGGTGACTACGGTCTCCGTCTGGCTGTAGCTGACATACTTCTGCTCAGTGACGAGCGACACGGGAATTAGCGTGAACTCGTAATCCGCCTCTTCGATGCCATCCTCGTCAGACAGCGCATTGTTCAGATATGTGCGCATGGAGTCAAACGTGTAGCTGCCCGTGTTGGAATCGTATGCAGCCCAGAACGAGGTCTCTCCATCGGGAGCCTTGTTCTGGGCGAAGAAATCATACATATCTTTCGTCCTCACCATCAACAGGTTGGGAGGCACGCCGATGCCGAAATCATTCTCTATCACTGATGCGGGCAGCGAGAACGTGAGGTCATCGACCACTGTCATCGCCCCTTTCTTCTCATGATAGCGTGCCATAATATCCTTCAGGGGGAAGGTGATGTGCATATTGTAGCCCGACGGCGAGAGTATGATGTGTTCGCCAGCAGCCACACGCGCCTGTATGGCATCTGATATTTCGAGGTTTATATTGTTGACCGTCACTACTTCCGGGGCGGTGGAGAATACAGTCACCGAATCCTTGACATGCCGCCACTCCGTGGTGGTGACGTCGTCCTTGGTGACGGAATATGCCTTGAGGTAATAGTAGTACATCACCACCATCGCCTTCGAGATGTTGGCGATGCACCCTCTGCCGAATGACGGCTCGACATAGATGCCAGGGAAATACTCCTGGAACGTGGAGGGCCACTGGAACACAGTCGGGTCGGTACGGTAGTCTGTAAATACCTTGCGGGCAAAGTCCTTGCTCATCGGTATAGAGATGTCGATGTTCTTGGAGTGCGTGAACAGCGAGTCGTTCATGCTGAGGGCGGAGAGGGTGAAGCTGCGTGTGCCGAGCTGCGAAGTCTCCGAGATGTAGTCTTTGGGGTCGAACTTGCCGTCAACGGCCTTCAGCGGCTTGGTGAGCTGGTACACGCGCAGCTGCTGCGGCGCGAGCGAGTCGCCGGTCAACGAGCCGCGAGGCACACGGAGTATCAGCTTCATCGAGTCAACGCGCTCCACATCGAGCGAATCGGGGATGCCGAGCGACGAGGAACTCATCATCTGCGACATGAATGTGCAGTTCAAGTTGCCGTATTCCGGCACTGATATGCGGCCCAGCAGGCTGCTGGTGGCGCGTGGGTCGAATTCGGGTTTGTAGACGCACTCGCCGCTTACGGTGAACAGCGAGTCTACATATATCGCCACTTCGTCGCCGCCTATCGACGGCCCGATCACGCTCGTGTCGTCCTCACAAGAGGAGAACAACGCCGATACGAGCGCAGCCACCATGGCAAACAATGCCAATGTCTTATTTTTCATCAGGAATCAGGGATTTGTAGAAGTCGAAAATTGCGCTCACGTCGTCGCCAATTTTGAACTCAAGCGTGGGGAGTTTCCGCTCTGCGACGTAGCCGCGCACATCGTCCGAGGCTGCCGGGTCTGCCACCACCACGGCATCAGCAAAGGCTATCGCCATGCGGTGCAGCAGGTCGGTGTCAGCGGGCAGCGAGCGGAACGGCTCGAGCTTCTTCTTGGGCATCCCCTCTTTCTGCATCTTGTCGAGTATGGCAGCATCGATGCCGCCGGTTGCACGGGTCGGGGTGATGCAGTATACGATTTTCGCTCCTTTGAATGACGGGTCGTCGGCATACATTGAGCGCAGGTAGATAGGCATCAGCGCGGCAAACCAGCCGCTGCAGAATATCACCTTGGGCACCCAGCGCAGCTTCTTGACCGTCTCCATGGTGCCGCGAGCGAAAAATATGGCACGCTCGTCATTGTCGGCACGGTTGGAGCCTATGGGGTCTTCGTCATCGTCCAACTTCTGGAAATAGTCGTCGTTATCAATGAAATACACCTGTATGCGAAACGGCTGCAGCGACGCCACCTTGATGATGAGCGGATGGTCATTGTCGCCGATAGGGATGTTTGCGCCGCTCAGGCGTATCACCTCGTGCAGCTGGTTGCGCCGCTCGTTGACTGTGCCGTACTTGGGCATGAACGTGCGCACCTCATATTTCTGAGAATGTGCATTTTCGGCCAGCTTGCGGCTGAAATCAGCCGTTTCGCGCCCCGGCACGTAGGGAGCTATTTCCTCCGAGATGAATAGGATTCTCTTGTCAGACATGTTTATCTGTTTTTCGTTACAACACGGTGCCTTACAATTTGCGGCACCGCGCCACGGACACTCACACCGCACCGCCTAATCCGCCGGCAGGACACAACATCCGCGATGCAAAGTTACTAATTATTTTCCGGACAGAGGCGTTTTCGCCCGATTTTTAGGCATCATTAATATACGCGAGAGCGATTTTCCCCCATTCGTTGCCGTGTTTCTCAAGTTTTGATTAATTTTGCAGCGTCAAATATCAACACCCCCCGGAGCCGGCGCGTCCGGCCGCCAGGACAGATGATAAAATGGAAATATTCAGAACAGTCAAAGACCTTAGGCATTATGTTGAGGCCCAACGTGCCGAAGGCCGCAAGATAGGCCTCATCCCCACCATGGGCGCGCTCCACGAGGGACACCTCTCGCTGGTAAATGCCGCCGTTGGGCGCGGCGACACCGTGGTGGCAAGCGTATTCGTCAACCCGGTGCAGTTCAACAACCCTGCCGACCTCGCCACATACCCCCGCGACGAGAAATCCGACTTCGACAAGCTCCGCCGCGCAGGCGTGGCTGCTGTGTTCGCACCCACAGTCGAGGAGATGTATCCCGAAGGCATCGACAAGCCAGCACCGGTGTTCGACCTCGGGCAGGTGGCGGAAGTCATGGAGGGGAAATACCGCCCGGGGCATTTTCAGGGCGTAGCCCGTGTGGTCAGCCTGCTGATGCGCATGGTCGCCCCCGACAGGGCATATTTCGGCGAAAAGGACTTCCAGCAGATAGCCGTGATACGCCGCATGATACAGACAGAGGGCATCAACGTCGAAATAGTGTCCTGCCCCATAGTGCGTGCCGACGACGGCCTCGCCCTCTCCAGCCGCAACGCCCTGCTCACCCCCGAACAGCGCAAAACAGCTCCGGGCATACACCGCGCACTGGCACAGAGCGTGGAATACTCGCTCTCCCACTCCGTGGCAGCGACACACGACTCCGTAGTGGAAAGCGTTGACGCTCTTCCATATTGCCGTGTCGAGTATTTCGAAATAGTCGACGGCATCACCCTTCAGCCCGTCAACGACTGGGCCGACACAGACTACATAGCCGGCTGCATAACCGTATACTGCGGCAACGTGCGGCTGATAGACAACATCACATACCGCAAGCCGGCCGGCACACAGAACCAATAACACCGCATCCAACCCATACATACTATAAGACCATGCTTATAGAAATGATGAAATCCAAAATCCACCGCGTGCGCGTCACACAGGCGGATTTGAACTATATCGGCAGCATCACCATCGACAGCCGTCTGCTCGATGCCGCCGGCATACTCCCAGGACAGCGTGTCTGGATAGTCAACAACAACAACGGCGAGCGTTTCGACACATACGTCATCGCCGGCGAACCCGACAGCGGAGTGATATGCCTCAACGGCGCGGCTGCCCGCAAGGCCCAGCCCGGTGACATAATCATCATCATGACATACGCGCTCATGACCGAAGAGGAAGCCAAGACGCACCGCCCGGCGGTCATCTTCCCCGACTCCGCCACAAACAGGCTTCCCGAAGCCGAATAATCGTTCCACCCGCACAACAACATCTCCAGTATGTTCAACTCACTTCAGGAGCGGCTCGAACGCTCTTTCAAGGTCCTCAAAGGCGAGGGCCGCATCACCGAAATCAACGTGGCGCAGACACTCAAGGAGGTGCGCCGCGCCCTCGTCGATGCTGACGTAAACTACAAGGTCGCCAAAGGCTTCATCGACTCCGTCAAGGAAAAGGCCATGGGACAGAACGTCCTAAACGCCGTCAAGCCGCAGGAGCTGATGCTCAAGATAGTCCATGAGGAACTCACCGAGCTCATGGGCAAGACCCTCGTACCCCTCAATATCAAGGGCAACCCGGCTGTGATACTCATGTCCGGACTGCAAGGCTCGGGCAAGACCACATTCTCCGGCAAGCTCGCCAAGAAGCTGAAATCCTCCAAGGGGAAACGCCCGCTGCTCGTCGCTTGCGACGTGTACCGCCCCGCCGCTATCGAACAGCTGAAAGTGGTCGGCAACTCCATAGGCGTGCCCGTATACAGCGAGGAGGGCAACAAGAACCCCGTAGAGATAGCCCTCAACGGCATACGCCACGCACGCGACAACCATTATGACCTCGTCATAGTCGACACCGCCGGCCGCCTTGCCGTAGACGCAGAGATGATGGACGAGATAGCCGCAATACGTGAGGCTATCAACCCGGACGAGACCCTGTTCGTCGTCGACTCGATGACAGGCCAGGACGCAGTCAACACAGCCAAGGAGTTCAACGACCGCATCGACTTCGACGGCGTGATACTCACCAAGCTCGACGGCGACACACGCGGCGGCGCAGCCCTCTCGATACGCAAGGTCGTTGACAAGCCTATCAAATACATCGGCACGGGCGAAAAGCTCGAAGACCTGCAGGAGTTCAACCCCGAGGGCATGGCAAGCCGAATACTCGGCATGGGAGACCTCGGCGAGCTCGCCCAGCGCATACAGTCAATCTATGACGCGAAGGAAGCAGAAGGCCTGACCAACAAGATCAAGCACGGCAAATTCGACTTCAACGACTTCCTCAAGCAGATACAGAATGTCAAGAAGATGGGCAACATCAAGGATCTGGCATCCATGATACCGGGTGTAGGCAAGGCCATCAAGGACATCGACATCGACAACAGCGCGTTCAAGGGCATCGAGGCGATCATCTACTCCATGACACCGCAAGAGCGCGAACACCCCGAAATCATCAACGGCTCACGCCGCCAGCGCATTGCCAAGGGATCCGGCACGTCACTGCAAGAAGTGAACCGCCTGCTGAAGCAGTTTGAGCAGTCACGCAAGATGATGAAAGCCGCCACCTCCGTCAAGAACCCCAAGAAACTGATGGAATCGATGCGAGCCATGCGAGCCATGACCAAAAACCGCCGCTGACAGACCAGCACACGCATAATTCGAGTCGCTCTTTAGCAACGACATCACAAGGGTGGTGTGCTAAAATAGGCATCCCCCTTTGTGTATACGAAAAATCAAAGTCGCCTTATCCCCTACATGGCAGATTTTAACACACCACCGAAGAGTATCAAGTACATATACCATTGAACTACCACCTTGCGCCACCTGAGACGTGTTTTAGCAATACACTAAGGAAACAGCTATTTCGGTGGCGCAAAAATCAGGTCTCGGGATGGCGAGGGGATTTGGCGGCTACGCCGATGCCGAAGAGGGCGTAGTCGTACCATACGGGGTCGTCGGGGCGGAGACGGCGCAGCTGTGCCGTCAGCTCGAGGACGGCGCGGCGGTCGTTGCTGCGGCGCGTGAGCAAGCCCAGTGCACGGGCGGTGTTGCCAACGTGCACATCAAGGGGTATGAAGAGCTTTGACTTGGGTACCGACTTCCACACGCCCATATCGACGATGCCGTCGTCGCGCACGAGCCAGCGCAGCATCATGTTGATGCGCTTCAGTGCCGTCTGCTGCAGGTTGGAGGGGATGGCGCGGCTGCAGTCCTCGCCGCCGTTCTGCTCGCGGCAGACCTCAGCTATGGCGGCTGTCAGCTGCCATGAGGGAGCTTCGCTGTCGGCGATGCGGTGATGAGCAGCGAAAGAGTCGAGCGAGGCATGTCGGCGGTATATCTCACGCAGCCCGCGCATCAGGTATTGCAGGTGGCGGGCAAAGAATGTGCGGTGCAGGTTCATCTGCGGGTCGAGATCTTCATATCCGCCGTCCATGACGTAGGCGTATGGCTGCCAATCGGCGAACGAGAGCATGCGGGTGGCGTTGCGGCATATCATCTTGCGGTTGCCCCATGCTATGGTGGCAGCGAGGAGCGCAGCGATTTCGATGTCCTGAAGGCGCGAGAAGCGGCGCGGAAACTGCACCGGGTCGGCATCAACAAATTGCGGCGTGTTGACGCGGCGAGCCTCAATGTCGAGAAGCTCGCGTATTTCGGGAGATATGTCGGGGATGTCCATGTGGGTATATTGCAAATGGCGGAGGAAAATATTAATTTTGCATCACAGTAAAACCGATTTACCGGAGATGAAGATGTCACTAAGGACCAAACATATATTGCTGCTGGCGATGCCGTTGCTGCTGTTGTCATGCGGCGGCAAGGAAACCAGCCACGTTAGCGGCGAGGCGCTGGAGGCTGCGCGTATGGCGGGGCGCAACGCTGCAAAAACATTCGTCAGCCGCGAGTGGAAAGACTCGCTGGAGCTGCACGGCCAGCTGCTCGAGGTGGCGGCAGAGCGCAGCAAGTATACCATGGAAAAGCGTTCAGAAGAGTTGGCGGCCTTTGACAGCGCATTCATTTCCACTGTCCGCGCCACGCGCCCGGGCCTGGCAGAACGCATCGAGAGGCAACGCCGCTGACACTGCACCAGTCAGAACGGGTCATCCAGAAACTTGAGTATCTCTGACGGCGAACTGACCACATGCACTGCGCACGCCTTGCGCAGTTCCGACACGGGGCGGAATCCCCATGTCACACCAATAGACTCGACGCACGCACGCCGGGCCGTCTCCATGTCAATGGCAGAATCGCCTATCATCATCACCTGCGCCTTCGGCATCGGGTGCTGGCTCAGCACTTCAAATATTATCGACGGGTCGGGCTTCGTAGGTCGCTCGTCACTCTGCCCAAGTACCGTTACAAACGGCGTATCCGGGAAAAAGTGGCTGATGATTTTCGAAGCCGCGCTCTGGTATTTGTTGGTAGCCACCGCCACTGCCACGCCTCTCTCGGTCAGTTCGGCGAGGAGTTCGGGTATGCCGGGGTATGGTTCGGTGGTGTCGGTGCAATGCACGTCGTAATACTCGCGGAAATATCCGAGCAGCCCGTCCACGACAGCAGCGTCGGCATCAGGGTGAGCGCGTTCCAGCAGACGGCGCACGCCGTTGCCCACCATATAGTTGTACGCTGAAATGGGGTGTTTCATGTACCCCATTTTCTCGAGGGCATAGTTGCACGCGCTCCCAAGGTCGGAGATGGTGTTGAGCAGCGTGCCGTCGAGGTCAAATATAGCCAGTTTTTTCATATCCAGCAGACAGTGTGTTGTGTATGTTCAGAAAGGATAGCCTATGGAGAAATGGAAACTGTTGTCGCGTCCCCATTTCGGGTGAAGCAGCGGCCACGGCTCAGCGCCGGAAGCGGGATTGTGCGCCTTCATGCCGAGGTCGAAGCGTATGAGGAAATAGTCGAAGTCCATGCGTATGCCGATGCCGTACGCCGCCGCGAGCTGCTTGTAGAAGCTGCCGAAGCGGAACACGCCGCCAGGCTGCGCCTCGTAGTTGCGTATGGTCCAGATATTGCCGGCATCGATGAACAGCCCCATCTCAAGCACCCAGAACAGCTTGGCGCGGTACTCGGCATTTAGGTCGAGGCGTATGTCGCCGCACTGGTTGATGAAGTCTGACACGGAATTGGAGCCTGGATACGAGCCAGGGCCGAGGGTCCGCACGTCCCAGCCGCGCACGCCGTTTGCGCCGCCGCCGTAGAAACGCTTCTCAAAGGGGAGAATGCTCGAATTGCCGTAGGGGATGCCCACGCCCAAGCCTACGTGGAGGGCAAGCGAGTTGCGCACGTCAAACTGGTGCAGAAAACTATAGTCCCCATCGAGACGCAAGTACTGCGAATAATGTATGCCGAACACCTTGTAGGGGTCGCTGTGGAAATCACGGTGCGAGAAGATGCTGCTGATGCCGAACATCAGGTTGCCGGCTATCTCTGCATTGGCGCGGAACGTGTTGATGTTGCGCTGCAATCCTCTGTCCCAGGGACGCGGCGTGCGCTTGTCGGTATAATAGAACGAATACCCCATGCGCATGATGAAGTGGTTCTCATAGCTGTAGCGCAGCAGCGGGTTGTCCGGGGCTATCTGGTCGAGGAAGTCGCTGGTTGATTCGGGCAGGAAGACATAGTTGATGTCTATTGGCGTGAATATGTGCCGCTTTCGCGAATTTCGCTCCGCCCAGCGGTACGACCACCCGGCGGTGGCGATGATGCGAGTGTATTCAGGGCGTTCCTGATAATTGAACGAGAGGCTGAACTGCGTCGAGGCCTTTATCTTGCGCTTGAACGCATCGTCGAGAAACGGGAACTTGAATTTCGGGAAATTGATGTCCGTCTCAAACGAATACTCCATGTAGCGGTCATGCAACAGTCCGTTAAGGTCGCCGCTAATCGACTCGTATGCGCCGCGCACTTTCGCCGTCAGCGTCTCCGAACCCTTGCCTACGTTGCGGTGGGTATAGGTCACGCTCGCAGCCACGCCAAGGTCGCCCTCCGAATTCGTTCCCTCGAGTTCAAACGCCACAGACTGGCTCCTGTCGCGTGTCAGCAATATGTATGCGTCTACAGCACCAGCCTCGTCCTCGGCAGGAATGAACCTGATGTTAGTGAACTTCAATATGTTCAACCGCGAAAAGGCCTCGTATGTCTGATCCACGTCCGCCTGACGGTAAGGCATGCCGACACGGAAATGGCAGTTGTCATAGATGACCGACGGACGCAAGTAATGATTCTTGCCGTACAGTATGACCATATCCTTGTAGTCCACCGTGTCAACAGCGGCTGTCTTGTCGAGACGGTCCGCATCCATGGCCTTGTAGTCAGTGATGACGCGGATTGAACGTATAGTATACGATATATGCGTGTCTATCTGCGGAGCGGAGGCGTGCTGGGCGTCATACGGCGGTTCAATAGTCACAGTCAGGTCAACGAGGTTAGAGCCGGCAGTAGTGTCAGCATTGAGACGTATAAACTCCTTGGTAAAAGCGTAATACCCCTTGTTCTTCAAGTGCCCGGCTATCACATCACGCTGAGTGTCAAGCAAGCTGCGGTCCAGGAAATCGCCGCGACGTATGGCGAAATGAGCGGAATCCTCCATGACGGCATCGCGCAACTCGTCATTGGGGAACACATAGCTGATAGAATCGATGATATGCGGCTGTCCCGGAACAAGGATGTAGTCCACCTCAGCCTTCCGCTTGCGCTCATTCTGACGCACCTCCATATCCACCTCAGCATCGAGAAAGCCCTTGTTGACAAGAGCCTTCTGCAGCTGCTGCCGGCTCGCCAACGCCAGTTCCGGGTCATAAATCACCGGAGCCTCGCCGATGCGGCGTATCCACCGGTTCCACCATTTGGTGGTGTCATGGCCCGACATGTTGTACACCCCTAGCTGCAACTTCATGCTCCACAGTATTTTGTGGTTCGGCAGCTGGCGGACATAGTTTATCATCTCCTCCGACGTGAAAGTGCCGGTAGAATCCCGCGACACATCCACCTTGACCTTGTCAAGCAGATACTGCCCCTGCGGCACATGGCGCGAGCTGCTGCACGCAGACACGAGCCACGCAAGCGACAGCGTGACAGCCAGCGAAATACGAGACAACGCGCAGCAGCGTCGATAACCTTCTGACCTCATAACGGCGGCAGTGTGGAAAAACGGCGTAAAGTTACAAAAAAATCCCGATACCGGCAGCCACCGCAAACCCGCACGCAATGCACCTGCCCGGCGCAGGAAGCAACAGCCGCGAAACCTGAACGGCTCGCGGCTGCTTATAGAAATGCTGACAATGCTTGTCAGAGGATGACCTTGCGGGTCGAAGAGCCGGCGCGGACGATGTAGATGCCTCGCGGCAGGGGCACGGTGCAGCTGCCTGCGCCGCTGTAAGCCTCGCGGCCGTCCGCGCTCCATACCGTCACAGCCGTGCCGTCGGCGCACTCTACGCGCATCTCGCCGCCAACGCAGCTTACACGGACCTCCTCGCCGCCGTCAGCAACCTCCTCCACCCCAGAATACTCATGGTAGACAATGTTGTTGAACTTGTTCCAAGGAGCTGTTTCCGCATACTTCTCCGGCGTCTGCACATACAGCGTTGCACTTTGGTACAGCGAACTGTTGAACGGATCTCCGTCACATACCGGAGGTTCATCTGGCTCACAATAGATGCCGCTCCATATATTGTCGAAATCAAAAGCGGCTACACCGATGCGTTTCACATTCGGCCCTATTTTGAGCCAGTTGATGTTCATATAATAGCTGTCGGAGCTCCCTCCAAATGTACGCTCGCCGATAACCTCAATCTTGTCTGACAATTCGATGTTGGTGTTGGCAAAATCGAACTTCGCATTGTAAAAGGCGCCAGCCCCTATTTCGGAAGACCGCATTATTATTCCGAGCACTGAGTCGTCAAGGAAAACAGCCCCTGCAAAAGCACTCTCAGCTACTGAATTGATGCTTTCACAATTATAGATGCTCCCGATTTTGCATCCTTGAAACGCCGACGGTATTTCACTCATAGAGGGTGACAGCGTAATATACAGAGAATTAAGCCTTTCAAACAGGTCTCCGCAATAGATGTCTGAGAAAGCACCCTCCCCGATTTGTTTCGGATAGCCTGACAAGTCGAGGTTTTGCAGACTTGTGCCGCTGAAAGCGTATTCCCCCACGGATCTCACATTCGTCAGGTATGCTTCATTCATAGCCTTGCGGTTTTCAAAGGCGTGCGGCGGCACAGCCTCAAATCCGGGAGGCGCGGCAAAACTGCTGACTCTGTATGGTGCATACAGCAGATTTTTCGCGTCCTTGTCATACAATATGCCCTCGTATGACAAATATGCGGGATTGTCAGAGGCGACTGTCATTTCACGCATTTGTTTGCATGGCTCAAAAATCGAAACGTTGATGTATGTCGTGCCGGAAGAGATAGACACCTTTTCCAATGACTGGCATTGATCCAACCGAAGGTCTTTCAATTCATTCATGCCGAGACCGAAAGCCAGAATCTTCAAATTCTGATTGTTGTTGAAGGCATTAGCTCCAATCGATGTAACAGAGTTCGGCACTGTCAATTCCGAAACATGGGTCATATACAGGGCATAGTCACCTATTGCGGTAACACCTTCTGGCAATGTGATCGCTTCAAGGCTGCACTTGTATCCGCACTCGTCCGCCAAGGTTTTGAGGTTGTCAGGGAACGTTGTCAATGCGGCCTTGCGCTTGGGAGGAATCATGAGCATTGTTTCCCCTCCGCCGTCATACAAGACACCGTCTGTGCTGCTGAACTGCCTGGATTCGCCGGCAACATCAATCTGTTGCAGATACCGGCCGTATTTGCGGAGAAACGAGACGTTCTCAGCATTGTTTGCTATGGTTTCTGACAAGAATATCTTGCCCGTATATCCGAGTGGGTCATAGCTTTCGCTCGCAGCGTCATAACTCAACTCCTTGAACCCGACGACTGTATATGCCTTGCCGTTATACGATATTTGAGGACTCAATGTAAGAACGCTCGGGCCGTAGTCGTTGACACGACCGGAGTAATACGCACAATCACCGTCAAGACAATAATATAGACCGCCAACCTCCACCGCCTCGTTCAGATCTGCGTATGACGGCAGTATGGCGAATACCGCCCAAATCACTGTAAGAACCACGTTTTTCATATCCAACCTGTTATGGTGTTGTTATTGACAATGGGTGTGGGCGCGAATATTATCCGCACCCACACCCGAAAAGTTATTCTTTGACCAACATATTTGCGCCAATCCAACCAGACTCAGAAGCATCTGAAGACACCTTGCTGATTATCGTATCTCCGCTCTCCCATGTACCCATTGTGGGCAATACAGATGTTCGGCAAGAGAGATTGCCGTCACAGAACTGCATCTGCTCAATGTCATTGTATGGTTTCTGAACGAAGCCTGAATTTCTGCTGTTTACAGGCATCCACGGATGTCCTTCCACTGAAATGGAGTTGTCATGCAGAAATCTCGCCCCGCATACTGGCACAGTCACAACGTCATGTGCTGTCAACGTGCCGTTGTTATATGTTTTGCGGATTATACGCAGCATACACGCAGTCTCTTCGCCATCCCAATTCAGCACAAACAAAATGCCGAATGGCTTGCCATTGCAGCTGTAAGTGAGAGCCTCTGAATCATATGCAGATACATCAAAACTGTTACCGGCTATTCTTCGAGGCTCGTCAACAATGACTTGCGCACTGAAAACACACCTGCTGTTATTGACATGTGTCGGTTTTGGTATATTGTCATTGTTCATCGCAGTTATGGTCAATGCAGGGATTGACGAAACCGTGTGCGATTGCTTCAGCTTCAAGTTGCGGCGGATGGATGCGTGGTCGGACAGAAAGTAGCTGTGGCCGTTGAAGGCAGTGAACGGCTGGATTTCTCCGACAGCTCCTTTGCTGTCCGTGTCCTGTGTGCCGAGCATTATCCCCGTGGGGTGGAAAGACACGGTATCGCTGTTGGCAGTGACGCGGTAGTTGCGTGCCAAGTCGATGCTGTACGGCGCAACGCCTTTTCTTGTCTTCAGCAGGATATCAAACTCGCTTGCCTTTTCAACAAAAGGCCTGTTACCTATGTTGTTGTAGCATACAAACTTGTTGTCCGAGAAGTTCACAACGCCGTAAGTCGAGTTTGTTTCGCTCCAAATATCGTCCATGGCATGGATGACGAAGTTCGGCACACGCCCTTTCTCGATGAAGTTGTCGTGTATCGAAATCTGC
>ERZ808240.2384-NODE-2384-length-20705-cov-7.553753_pt1 | contig 20705 bp, 10 predicted proteins | sample MGYA00521084_ERZ808240 | MGnify/ENA primary metagenome ERZ808240 (study PRJEB31516, sample SAMN03275571) | gut metagenome | biome: mammalia-associated habitat; material: feces | host: Papio cynocephalus | place: Kenya | collected 2012-08-06 ...
AACAATAGTTCTTCATAAATGTCAAGCCAATGCTCAATGCGCTCCTCACACGGAATACACAAAGAGCATTGGCTTTTTACTTTTCCAACGAGCTTGCTCGATACCGCTAAAACAACGATTTTCAAAATCGGTAAGCCTAATTACCGGTTTTCGAAACCGCATTAGGCTGCCATTCCTATAAGGAATTCTTGTGCAAGCCAAGCATCCTTGGAGTTCCTCGGCTGAGCACCTTCTGTGGAGCAAGCTCTGGCAGAATAAGGTTTTTTGAAACTTAAAAACAAAGAATTTGGCAGGAAGAAAACAAGTTATGGATATGCGCTCTACGACCAGTGGCGTGAGTGCGCAGAAGAGTGACGAACAACAGAGAAATTGGACAAAGCAGCATTGGGAGAAGAAGGCAAAAGACAGTCTTTCCAACTATGACCCGGCACGTGCAAAACTCAATTTTGAGGTCATAAAGGGTGGTATTGTCCAACCGATAGATACCTCAAAGACAATAGCGGAAAAGATGGCGGAAAACTTGGCTGCAAGAGGTATCAAAGACCCATACGCACGTCCCAACGCCGTGATGAAAAGACGGACAGCAGCCCAATATATCTTTGGAGGCAATCGTGAGCGGATGCACGAACTGGCTTTTGGCAACCAAACAGTTGTCTTGACAAAGGGTGCTGACTATTCCTCAATTGTCCGTTGCAAAAATATTGAAGAATGGGCAAAGGATGTCTACTCATTCATGGCAAAATGATTTGGCGAGGATAATATCATCAGTTTCTATGTTCACCTCGACGAGAAAAATCCTCATTGCCATTGTACATTGATTTCTGTTGCCCCAGTAAAAAACCGTATCTCGTGGAAAATCGTTTTCGGAGATGGCAGAGAAGCTGAGTCTGCTAATATGACCAAGCTCCATAGTGAATTGCAGGAGGCTGTAAGTGAGAAGTGGGTACTGGAACGTGGCAGTAATATGGAAGGAACAAGGGCAAGGCATCTGGAGAGGATAATGATATGAGGCAGCAACAGCTCAGAAAAACATCCTGCGGACTTACAATAGGATGCTTACAAATTCCATTGAACCACTTATTCCATATTTATCTGACCGACAACAAGAAATTCTTGACGAGTCTGGATATAATGACTGAGCATAAATACGATGGCATTGCCGCATTCAAGGGCGTTGCGCAATGCTGTTAGCAGCTTTTGAACTTTCTTATAATGTATATAGTTTTTGAGCATGACTTATGTGTTTCTGTTGCAAATTTAGTCACCATGAGTACAGCCTTTTTGCACGCATTCTTCCACTTTTCATAGGAATATCACTACCAATCAATAAGTATCTCCAGCTTTATTCTTTAATTAAAAACAAATCATTTATTTTTGCGTTTGAATCATTAAAAAGAATAGTGATGGCAAAGAAAATCAATCGCATCAAGGTGGTGCTCGTAGAGAAAGGAGTCACCAGCAAATGGCTTGCGGAGCAACTTGGCAAGAATGTCACTACGGTGTCAAAATGGTGTACCAACGACAACCAGCCCAATCTGGAGACGTTGCTCATGATAGCGCGGCTGCTGAACGTGGAAGTGCAGGACTTGATAGCCAAGGATGCTGAAATATAACAAGTTTTTACGACTTGTGCAGAAACAATGCACTCGTTGCAACTATTTTTGCGCACACTCATTTATGAATGGTATAAAGAATATTGATACATAACAATGGCAAACGACGTTGACATCAGTGAGAATGACCTTCTCCGCTCGCATCCCGAAGTGCTCAAGAAGCTGCTTCTTGATCACACCACCCACAAGAACATCTTCTGGGCTACCGACTCGTATGCGCATCTTGGCGAGGGCTTCGGCTTCGACGACGAGATTACAGTGGAGCACATCACGGGTGAGAATGGTCAGGTGATACAGCCTCGTGCCGTGAAGGCTACTGAGGTGCAGACGCAGCGAGCCAAGGACATGGCGGAAGTGTTCACCCCTTCGTGGATATGCAACGCACAGAACAATTTGTTGGACAGTGAGTGGTTTGGGCGCACCGACGTGTTCAACCACGAGAACAACGACCATTCGTGGACTCCCACCGAGGGCAAGATTGTCTTTCCCAAGGGGAAGACATGGCGCGAATACATCCTCGACAACCGTCTGGAGGTGACATGCGGAGAGGCTCCCTACCTCGTCAGCCGCTACGACTCGGTGACGGGATTGCCCATCAATCCGCTCAACTACCGCATCGGCATACTCGACCGTAAGTTGCGCATCGTGAGCGAGAACACGGAAACTTCTGGCGAATGGCTCAAAGCTGCCAAGGAAGCCCTGTGTGCCACATACGGCTTTGAGTGGCAGGGCGACAACCTGCTGTTGGCTCGCGAGGCGGTGTTCTACACCTTCTGCGACTACTACGAGGCGAAGTTTCACAAGCCTGTGCCGGAGAAATCGCTCGAAGGCATGGCTTACATCATCTCGTGGAACCTCTGGCAGATGGACGGCCTGCGGCTTGTCATACCAGGTTCGTGCGACAAGGTGTTCCAGCGCCGCATGTTCGGCGAACTCGAAAAGATAGAGTGCCTGGGCTGCAAACGCGGCACGATGGACGGACACATCGGCATACACTGCCGCATACGCGACTGGCGATACAGCGGAAAGGACAAGGAGAAAGAGCGACCTTATTTCTCCACTTTCGTGTTAAACAACAAGAAAAAGTAACACATAATATATATATAGGCTTATGGCGGTATATACTACTATTGAGGCGGTGAAGCCCAAGCCGCGCACAGGACTCTTTGACGAAGGCGGCATCGAGTTGCGCGATGAGCAGGAGCAGGCTGTGACCGAGGTGATGAAATACTTCAAGCGGCACAAGAAGCACGCCCGCTTTCTCTGGAACGCCAAGATGCGTTTCGGAAAGACCATCTGCGCCCTTGAACTCGCCAAGCGCATGGGGGCGCTGCAGGGCGACGACAGGGTGAGCCGCACCATCATCGTCACCCACCGTCCCGTGGTGAACGACTCGTGGAAGGAGGACTTTAAAAAGGTGTTTGGCGAGGACTGCACGTCGTGCCACTACGGCACCAAGTTTGACGACACTGCCGAGGGCGACTTCTATGCCCTCGACCGTGCGGTGGCGGATGGCAAGCATTTCGTGTTCTTCGCCTCCATGCAGTATCTGCGCCGCTCCAAGTTTGTGGGCGGCGACAACGACGAGCAGTTGAAGGCCGACATTCTCTCTGCCGACTGGGATCTTGTGGTGGTGGACGAGGCGCACGAGGGCACACGCACCGAATTGGGACAGCGGGTCATCGACTTGCTCACACAGCACGACCACACCCGTGCGCTCCATCTCTCGGGCACTCCGTTCAACCTCTATGAGGATTTTGCCGACGACCAGATCTACACCTGGGACTACATCAAGGAACAGACCGCCAAGCGACAATGGCCATCCCTCCATCCGCAGGAACCAGCGGAGAACAACCCCTACCGCGAACTGCCCAACATGGAGATACGCACCTACGACCTGGGCCGCCTCGTGAAGGCCGACCTCGGCGAGGATGCCACCTTCCAGTTCAAGGAGTTTTTCCGCACCAAGCAGGGGGGCGACGTGCCCAAGGAGGAGCGTGGTCGCTTTGTGCATGAGGATGCCGTCAGGGAGTTTCTCGACCTGATGTGTACCGAGGACGAGGAGAGCCACTACCCTTTCTCCACCGACGAATACCGCACCTCGTTCAACCATACGCTTTGGGTGGTGCCTGGCGTAAAGGAGGCGAAGGCTCTGGAACGCTTGCTGCGCGACCATGAGGTGTTTGGCGGCTTCGATGCCATCGTCAATGTGGCTGGCAACAGCGAGGACGACGAGATGCGGCAGGATGCGCTCGACAGGGTGAAGAAGGCCATCGGCGCAGTGCCCGAGCAGACCTACACCATTACCATTTCCTGTGGCCGACTGACCACGGGTGTCACCGTGCGCCCATGGACTGCCGTGTTCTATCTGAAGGGTTCGGAGAACACTTCAGCCGCCACCTACATGCAGACCATCTTCCGTGTGCAGTCGCCTTACACCTATAAGGATGAGAACGGCGAGACGAGGATGAAAACCAAGTGCTATGTCTTTGACTTCGCCCCCGACCGTTCGCTGAAGATGGTGGCAGAAACCGCCAAGTTTGCCACGCTCACGCAGAAGCAGAAGCAGTATGCCTCGGCTGCCACCACCCGTGAGAAGGACATCGAGAACATGAAGCAGTTTCTCTCCTTCTGCCCGGTCATCGCCATGCAGGGCGGCAAGATGGTGGAGTTTCGTGCCGACAGACTCTTTGAGCAGTTGGAGCATGTGTATGTGGACCATGTGGTGCGCAACGGCTTCAACGACAACTCGCTCTACGACATACGCCAACTGATGCAGCTCGACCCTGAGGAAATCAAGGAACTTGACTCCCTCGGCGTGGAGATTGGCAAGACCACCAACATGGAAAAGCCCAAGCGGGCCAAGACCATCGACATGGCGAAGAACCAACTCTCCGACACGCAGAAGGCTGCTCTGAAGCGTGCCAAGGAGAAGGAACGCAAGGGCGAACCGCTCACCGAGGAGGAGCGTGCCGCCAAGGAGGCGGAGAAGAAACGCCGTAACGAGGAGCGCAAGGAGCGCGACAACCGCATAACCATTCTCCGTGGCATCTCGCTGCGCATACCGCTGATGATGTATGGCGCGAAGATTGACGACGAGGACGAGGGCATCACGCTCGAAAACTTCACTCGCATCATCGACCAAGACTCATGGACGGAGTTTATGCCCAAGGGTGTGACCAAGGCCGATTTCAACAAGTTTCGCAAGTGCTACAACGCCACGGTGTTCGTGGCTGCCGGCAAACGCTACCGCCAGTTGGCTCGCGAGGCCGACCATATGCATGTGGATGAGCGTGTGCGCCGCATCAGCGACATTTTTTCTTATTTCCACAACCCGGATAAGGAGACGGTGCTCACACCGTGGCGTGTGGTGAACATGCACATGAGCGACACACTGGGTGGCTACACATTCTTCAATGAGCGGTTCGACGGCCCTTGCGAGCGTGAGGTGCCAGCCACCAACGGCCAACTCTTCGAATGGGTTACTACCAACGAGCCTCGCTTCGTGGATCGTGGCGAGGTGACACGCATGGTGTTTGCCAGCGACTCAAAGATATTGGAAATCAACTCCAAGACGGGTCTCTACCCACTCTATGTGGCTTACTCGCTCTACCGCCAGCGCAAGAAGGACTTTGAGGCGACAGGCGGTCTCATCGACGACCCCAACAACTATAGCGTGGAGGAGGAACAGGTGATTTGGGACGACATCCTCGCCAACAATGTCTATGTAATCTGCAACACCCCCATGGCGCGCCGCATCACCGAGCGTACCTTGCTCGGCTTCCGCAAGTTCAACATGCGTGAGGGCAACAAGCGTCTTAACATCAAATCAGAACAACTCATCCGCCGTGCCACCGAAGACCGCGAGGCTCTCATCAGCGACCTCCTCTCTGAGGGATTTTGGCGTGGCAACAAACGAAATAAAAACATCATGAAATTTGGAGCTGTGGTGGGAAACCCGCCGTATATGCTTAAGCAAGATGCAACAAGCGATACTCCTATATATCATCAGTTTATGGAGTTAGGTTTCCAACTATCTCCATTAGCAACATTTATTACACCTGGAAGATTCTTGTTTGATGCAGGAAAAACCCCAAAAGAGTTTAACGCTCATGTATTGAATGACGATTTCTTCAAGGTTATCAAATATGAGCCAGATAGCACAAAGTTGTTTAATAATGTTGATATAAAAGGTGGCATCGCCATTACATTACGTAATACAAACAAGAAATATGGCAAAATTATCAGATTTACATCCCACGATGAACTTCATTCCATTTTAGAAAAGGTAATAGGACATAATGGTTTCACTTCCATTGATAACCTTATTTATCTTCAGAATAAGTTCAACCTAACAGAATTGTACGAAGATTATCCTGAATACAAAACTATCATAGGTAGCAACGGAAGAGAAAAACGTTTGACTACATCTATATTCAATCAACTTGATGTATTTTCTTCTGAGCGGAAAAATGACGATGATTTGGAAATAATAGGTCTCATAAACAACAATCGTGTCTATCGCTATATACCCCCAAAATATATCGAAGCGCATGAAAACCTATATAAATACAAGGTGGTGATACCTAAAAGTAACGGCTCAGGCGCAATAGGAGAAGTATTATCCACGCCGATTCTCGGCGAGCCGATTCTCGGCTATACTCAATCCTTTATTGGAATTGGTGCTTTTGAAACAGAGACGGAGGGAGATGCAGTTCTAAAATATGTTAAAACGAAGTTTATGAGAACAATGCTGGGTGTATTAAAAGTCACCCAAGACAACAATACTGACGTATGGAAATTTGTCCCCCTCCAAGACTTCACGTCGCAGAGCGACATCAACTGGAGTGCCAGCGTTGCAGACATCGACCAGCAGCTCTACCACAAGTACGGCTTGTCGGCAGACGAGATAGCCTTCATAGAGAAGATGATTAAGCCGATGGAGTAAGCGTTGGCGGCGAATATATATAATAAGAGAGTATATATAATATAAGTTGTTAGATTCATAACCGCCAATAGAGAATAGACATGACGCAAGAAGAGATAAAAGACATAGCACTATGTGGTGAGACCTCTACGGTGCAGTTTAAGCAAGAGTTTACCAGTCAGAAGGAGATAGCCAAGGAGATGATAGCGTTTGCCAACTCGCATGGCGGACGGATATTCTTTGGCATCGCAGACAAGACTGGCGAGCTGACTGGCTTAACGTATGAAGAGATACAATTGGTGAGCCGCGAGCTGGGCAACGCCGCCAACGAACAAGTGAAGCCCACCATCTACATAGAGACCGAGGTGGTGCGTGTGGACGACAAGCACGTGCTGGTATGCTCCATCACCGAGGGCCGCAACAAGCCCTATAAGAACCTACAGGGCGAGATATGGGTGAAGCAAGGAGCCGACAAGCGCCGCATCACAGAGAATGCGGAGATACTCGCCCTGTTTCAAGACTCTGGTAGTTACCGCCCTGAGGAAGATGCAGAGAAAGGGTCTTCCATCAAAGACCTTGAAATGGCATACATCAGGGAATATTTTGAAACCACCTATGACAAAGAGATAGAAGACTTCGACCAACCGCTCGACCGCATGCTCCACTCGCTGAGCGTGCTGACCCCAAAGGGAGAGGCTACACGTGTGGGCATGCTCTTCTTCGGCAAGAATCCCCAACAGTATGAGCCGTCGGTGGTGGTCAAGGCGGTAGCCTTTGCCGGCAACGACATTGGCGACACCAACTACTTAGACAGCCGAGACATTACAGGCACCCTGCCACGGATGTTCAAGGAAGGCATGGCGTTCCTAAAGTCGTACCTCCACCATGAGCAGAAAGGACAGAACTTCAATTCTACGGGCATACTCGAAATACCAGAAGTGGTGTTGGAAGAACTCCTGCAGAACTCGCTTGTGCATTTCGACCTGCTCCACCATGCCGCCATTCGCCTGTTGATTTTCAACGACCGCATAGAAATCATCAATCCCGGAAGCCTGTATGGCGGTCTCAAGATAGACGACATCAAGTTGGGAGTCTCTCGTCAGCGCAACCCCTTGATGGCAGGCTTTGCCGCCCGAACCATGATCTACCGTGGACTTGGTTCGGGCATCAAGCGTGTGGTGCGTGAGAATGTCCGCGTCAGCTTCGACAACGAAGAGTCGGCAAACCAGTTTAAGGTCACCGTCTGGCGCACTGCCCAAAAGAGCGGTTCCACTACCCAAAAGAGTGAAATCACTACCCAAAAGGATGCTTTAAAGGATAATTCCACTACCCAAAAGAGCTATTCCACTACCCAAAAGAGCGATTCTACTACCCAAAAGGATTTAGACACTACCCAAAAGAAAGTGTTGGAGTATTTCCGTAATCACCCTACTGGTACAAGAGCAGAAGCTGCAATCGCCATTGGCGACATCACCGAAGACGGAGTGAAATTCACCATCGGCAAGCTGCAGCAGAAAGGCTTGCTTAAACGAGTGGGCGGAAGAAAACACGGCGAGTGGCAGGTGTTGTTGCCGTAAGCACCTCCTCAGCCAGTACCAGTCAGTTGGTATTGCAATACCACATGGCCGGTACAGGAGTACCAGCTACCTGATACTCCTGTACTGCTTAATAGAAACAAACAGGAGTACTGAGAGAATGGGAGACAGTAAAGAGAAACCAAACAACAAGAGAAGGAACAGATAGAACAAATCATCATGGCACAATTCAAGATAGGAGACCCTGTGGTCAAGATAGACAGCGACACAAAAAGCAAGCTGAAGACCTTCATTCTCCGCACGAGACGGAAGACGGAGGAACAAGGCGAGGCGATAATCCGCTTTGCAGAGGATGCCTTGCCTCTTTTCGTTCGCAAATATCTTGATACAGACTTTGTGGACATTTACTCCCAGACGAGACACGAGGTATATGCCAACTGGAGGGAGAGCGTCTTCGACATTCCCGAGGCAAACAAAGAAAATGAGGCTGCCGATGACCAATATACAGAGACGCTGAAGCTGCTTGCCGACTTCTATGACTCTACCACATTCAAAGGCAAACAGAAAGCCATACTGACTGAGTTTGAAAAGACAAGCAAGAAGGCCATTGCAAAGAAACAAACCAAGAAAGACATGCCGCAACCCGACCCTCTGCTGCCTGAACAAGACGCACAGGAAGAACTGACGGAGGGAAAAATAAGACAGGTGAACGTGACAAGGCACGAGCGCAACCAACGATTGCGACAACTGTGCCTGGCGCATTACGGCTATGTTTGCCAAGTTTGTGGAATGGACTTCGAGTCGCGCTATGGGGCGATAGGCAAAGACTTCATAGAGGTTCATCATCTCAACCCGATAGCAGACACCGACGGCGAACATGCTCTTGACCCCGAGCAAGGTATGGTGCCGCTCTGTAGCAACTGCCACTCCATGATACATCGTGGAGGAAAAGACGGCAAGCCCATGACCCTTCGGGAACTCAAAGAGATTTATCAAACGCATAACGACAAAAAAGATGGCCGATGAGCTAAGAAATATACTGGAGCGATTCAACCCCGACGAACCTTATGTTTGGCGGTTGCATCTTGACGATGAAATCTACCAATTGTTGGAAACCTACATCGCCGCGAAAAGCGCTTCCATGAACAAGGACATCACGGAAAGCGACGCACGTCTTGTCATCGTTTACTTGGCGGAATGGTACAGGCGCATATACAAAGGTTCGGAAACGGGACAGACCAACGCTGCCGATGATATAGATCTGAAAAGAGTGTGGGAGGCATCTGGCATCCGAACCAACCGCTATGTCTATCAGACCGAGGCTGGCACACGGCTTTGGAAATACTCCATCTATGTGTTGGGCGGACTTGCCGTACGCCACGAGTTGGGAAGGCACGACAACGGACGCTTCTTGAAAGCGCTCTGCCGCCTGTTTCATGGTGAGGACTACACACTCGAAAATTTGGACGATGAAAGCCGTGCCGTGGCCTTTCGGCAGTCGATAGCCAGAGAGCATAGCTTGTATGAGTATCTGAAAGAGATACTTGACGGTACGGGTGAGCAACACCGTGACAAGGAGACATTGGCTCTGATGGATGCCATCCGTACCGCCAACGACGAGGTATTGCGCAAGAAATTCACTCTGGAATGGATTGTGGTAAACCAACCCGCTTCGCCCTATATGAAGCGGATGCTTCGGGTAGCTCTGAAGCCCGAACAAATAGGAGGCGGACTGCACCAATATCTACGGTTCGACCGTCTTCGTGTCTGGGGAGTCCCAAACCCCGAAGAATTGCGCAATCTCTTCATTGGCATCCGATGGAGAAACGGCGATGAGTGCGTACAGGATTTGGACAAGCAGAATCCACTCCTTGTATTATCCAACACCACCAATGGCTTTGTGACATGGGGCGCAGAGGAAAGAGTTGCTACGGAACGCAACATCCCTGTAGAGACATTCACCCATCTCGATATTGTGGCATACGACAATCAGGGCAACGAGTGGATTGCACAGACGGAAGAGGCGGCATCGTGTATGCAATTGTGGAGCATGACTGACAGCTACGGCCGCTGGACCAGCAAGCAACAATTACAGCATGCAACCGCCGTGGTGTTTACAAACGATTGGCACAGCACGACTCCTGCTGATATGCAAAAAGTATTCAAAGACGAAACAGGAAATACAGGAGCCTTATGGAACTGGTGCTACATCCAAAATGACATTACACTTACCGACAGCAAGGGGCAGTCTATAACGCTCTACAACGGAAACGGATACGACCAGGTGTTTGCCGTACTGCACAAAGACACGATTTGCTACAAGGAAGGTGGACTTGTGACGATATGGCAAGAGGACGAAGAGGAAGGCCAGACCGAAGAACGCTATCCGCTGATATTCGGACGTGACGATCTACATGTGCGCCACTTCCGCACAAAGGATGCCATTACAGAGGCAGAGATGGATTCGGAAGAGACGTGCCACGATGTGCAGTTCAAGCATAACGGACGGTATGAGGATTGGACAGAAGTCAATCAACCGCACTACGGATTGGTACAACTGCGCATCACGGAAAAGAATATAGTCTATCGCATGACAGCCTACTATTTGAACGGTCCCATCCGCCGATGCTTCGACACCGCCACCATATTATATAAGGACTTGGACGGAAAGAAACATTTTTACCAAGACCATATAGAAAAAGGTGGACAACCAATAGAGCCCACCGTGACATTGCGCATAGGCAACTGCGAAGTGGAAGTTTACCGACCTACCTTGACAAAGGAACTCTATCTTGATGGAAAGGTTTGGAAATACATTGAAGATGGCGAAGAGTTTACCTTGCCTTGGATATACAAAAACCGCATACGGATAGCGGATTTCAGCGCACAAGGCTTCCGCCAGTATGAGTGCGGCAATATGGTTTCACCATTCGCAACCTTTGACAAATCGGAAGACAACCAAGCCTTGTATCATCTGATCAACCGAACCCATTGGGATGCCATGACGTTTGATGCTAACGCACCACAATGGTTGAGGATATGCTTGGCTAAGGATTCATCTAAGCCAAGGACTGAGTTGCCCTTGTTGAAGTGGAACATCTATCAAGACAAAGACCCACAACCTTTTGTCTATGAGGATGGTTATCAGAAGCAGAAAGGCGAAGTGATATTTATGGATGCACACAAGCCAGATGCAGACCTCGACTTTTTCTATACCGAACCAGGACGACCGGATGTGTTTGGCGGAAAGAAGACAAAGAGTATCGAGCTGAAATGCTTTGAGACGGCTGTAAAGTTTCAAACGTATTTCTCCGGCTATCATCCTATCAGGCAGATGGCACAAAGAGGAGAGACAAACCAAAAGCTTATCAGCCAACTGAAGGAGCGTTATGGTGAGACATTGTCCAAAGACCTTCGACTGGGACTGACGAGATTGGCTGACGAATTTCAGTTGGATATAGAAAAATTAGACATCAACTTATAGTACGACATCAATATGAAGTTTGCAAGACTTTATCACGATAACCACGAAAGTGTGGAACGCGCCCTTGCAGCTATGTGGTGCGGAGAGACAGGCAATGCCAGTCAGGCAGAATATGCCAAGAAACTACAAGAGGAGATAAACAACGTGTTTGCTCCAGATGATGCCATGCCTGTGGTACAGTGCATGAACTCATACGAGGCTGTACACTCTGTACCGTCAGAGGAGGCGAAAGCGTTGGTGGGAGGCTTGTGGAAGGCCACCAAATATGCCCCCTACGAGCACCAGTATCAGTGCTGGAAAACCTTGTTGAAAGACAAGACCGCAGACGGTTTGCCGATGTCTGTCTGTGTGACCACTGGCACAGGCTCAGGTAAGACGGAGTGTTTTATGATGCCATTGGTAAAGGACTTGGTTGACAACGGAAAGCAGGACCAAGTACAAGCTTTGTTCCTCTATCCTCTCAACGCCCTGATGGAAGACCAAAAGCAACGACTGGAAGAACTGTTGGACGGCACTAACCTTACCTACACCGTGTTCAACGGTGACCTGCCTGAGCAAGAGCCTGCTGCCGACGACCATTCTTCCAATGCCGAACATACAAGAAAACGCATACAGCAGATACGTGGATGGGACGAAAAGACGAAGGACTACCGATTCAGGCACATGCTCTACACCAGAGCACAGGTGAGAAAGAATCCGCCGAACATACTGCTTACCAATCCCACGATGTTGGAATACATTCTGCTGCGTGCTAAGGATGCCGTGCTGACCAATCCTGCATTGAAAAGTCTGAGGTGGGTGGCAATCGACGAGACGCATACATACACAGGAGCTGGCGCAGCCGAACTCGCCATGTTGCTGCGCCGTGTGTTGCTTGCCTTTGGCGTATCGGCAAGCAACGTTCGCTTTGCTACCTCGTCGGCAACATTCGGCAACGGTGCAAATCCCGAGAAGGAAATGAAACAATTGCAGAAGTTCATCGGCGGCATTACTGGTTTGCGCACCGACCAAGTGACTGTTGTCGGCGGCAAGCGAATCGGCGAAGGCTTCATACCAGACAATGCCGACGGAAAGAAGTGGCGTATGCTTTTCAACAGGGAATATGTGCCCCTGAACGAAATGATAACGGATGGCAAAACCATCGAGGATAAACTCGCCCTGCTGGATGAGCTGTGCGACCGTGTGCCCATGAACGACGGCATACCGATGCTCAAGGCAAAAGTGCATTATTTCTATCGTGTACCCAACAATGGCCTGTATGTTCGACTGACCGAGCACGAAAACGGAGCTTTCAAACTCTACACCATGAACAATGCCAAGGAGGACGAAAAGAATGACCCCTTGTTGGAATTGAGCCGTTGCAAGCATTGTGGCGAGTATGTGGCATTGGCGCAAATCAACAACCAACCGGGTGATGACTTCGGCAAATACAAGGCTGTGGAGCGTGAGGACAGCGATATGTTTGACCTTGCGGATGAAAGTGACGAGGAACAACAGCAGCCATTGGCCATCATCGGACTCTCAGACAAGGACAACGAGAACGGCGACAACAACGTTTCTATGGAAGTGATGGACGGCAAATTGCTTTCCTCTGTTTCAAGGCTGACTTTGAACGGTGGTTGGCATCTTGTGGTGAACACCAAGTGTCGCTGCCCACACTGCAACAGCAAACTGACAAAACGCCGAAACAGTGACGAGGATCTGGACAAAGATATGGAAGAGACAGCAGACAGCACCTATCTTATGAAGTTCAGAACATCACCGGAATTTATATCGCGACTGATGGCTCCGTCTGTACTTGACAACCTTGACAAAGTGAACACAGAGGACAGCGACAAGATTGTACTGCACGACGGACAGCAATATATCAGCTTTGCAGATAGCCGCCAAATGGCAGCTAAGGCAACGATGAAGCAGAACCTGGAACAGGAGCGCGACTGGGTGTATAGCCGCATCTTCCACGAACTTTGCCGCAGAGCTGAAAGACTAAAAACGGTGGATGCAGAAATCGCCAAGTTGCAGGCTGAATTGCCCGGCTGTGCAACAGATGTGACGAAGTTGATGGAGATAGCTGGCAAAATCCAGACACTCCAAAAGTCGAAGAAGCCGTGGATGACATGGATGGAAATAGCCAACTTGCTTAAGAACGACACACTCAGCAAGGTGTTCTGTGTACAGTTTGTGAAGCGAAGCAGCGACAGCGAGGAGCTTGATGTGAACGGGAACATTCGCAACGAAGTGATGGACAAATACATACAAAGCATCATGGTCATGTATCTGTCTTCACGCCCTGTTTCAGCCGCTGCTCCTGAAACGTTGGGACTTTTCTGTACTTGCTATCCTCAGACGGAGCGCATCGAGTTGCCAATGGCAGTGGAACAATTCAATGCGAATATACACAACGAAGAAAACAAAATCAGCAAGGAAGATTGGCATCATCTCATACAGATTTTCATGGACTACACGGTGCGTTCCAACCAATCACTGTATCTGAAGATTGCTGACACCAATCCGATAGACATCTTTGCCTGTGAACGTTTTGCTACAGAAAAGCCTCGCCGTCGTCCTGTCAAGAAACCAGTTCTCGACCCGAAAAAGATGTCGAATGCCCGTATGGTGCGTTTCATCACCGAATTGCTGAAAAAGGACAAGGGCGGCAACGCCACAGAAGTTTACCGTGAGAATTTCGGCCTTATCAATGATGTGTTGGAAGCCATGTGGGAAGACGTAACCCGTGAAGGCAATGAACTGCTACAACTGTCGCAGTCGTGGGACAAGGATGCACAATGCTATGTTACTGACAAGCAAAAGGATGGCAATCCACCTTATCGTTTGAACTTGAAGAACTTGTGTTTCAAGCTCTACGATGACGTGTATCTGTGCGACACCAATACAGATTCTTCTCTGCACCACATGGTATGCTTGCGTCCGATAGAGAACCACTTCAAGAATTTCTCCCCCTATCTTGGCGGCAACAAGGTATGCTCGCTCAAAGAAGAATGGCACGAGAAATGGACGGTGTTCCCAACGAAGGCTCACCTGTCGAAAGAAGAAGTGCGCGCATGGGCCAAAGACAACAGAAAGATACTTTGGAACAACCATATTTGGGGAGAGAACGGCGTCTTTGGAAATCGCCTGACAGACATTTATGCAATGCCCAATCTTTTTATTCAGGCTGAGCACACGGCGCAAGTTGACAAGGATGTGTCACGCACCTTGCAGACCGACTTCAAGGAGCATACCATCAACATCCTCGCTTGCTCCACCACCATGGAGATGGGCGTAGACTTGGGTAATTTGGAGGTTGTGATGCTGACCAGTGTGCCGCCCATGCCGTCCAACTACAAGCAACGAGCCGGAAGAAGCGGTCGTAACAACAAGGTGAAGAGTGCCTGTATCACATTATGTGGAAGTGATGCCATCGGATTGAGAACGTTGTTTACCCCGATACCAACCATCATCAGCCGTCCTGTATGTGTGCCTATGGTTGATTTGATGAGTCCGCAGGTGGTGCAGCGTCATGTCAACTCTTATCTCATCCGCTCGTTTGGTGTGTTCAAGGACGGCGACTGCGGTGGACGACTCACGCAAGCCGTTTATAATTATTATTCCAACTTCAATGGAAGAAAAGATGGCAACCATGCGATTGTTGTGCGGCCAGAGGACAATGCGGAGTGTTCGCCAAACGACAAGTTGGGCGAACAGGCTGGTTCTATGTATGAGGTGTTCAACCAAAAATGCATGAATGCCCTTGATGACAACATTCGTGAAGGACTGGAACAATTGCTGCGTGGAACCGTCTATGACGGAATGGTGCCAGAAGTGGTCGATAACGCACTGAAAGACAACAAGCGATGCTATACAGAACTAAACAGAAAACTGGAAGACTTGAAATTTGCTTTCAAGGATGCCACAAACGACAAGTTCCGTACGTTGCTGAAAATGCAATATTATGAGGTGTTGCTTGAACGTTTGCTCAATTTTTGGGCAACCCATCGTTTCACCCCCAATGCCAATATGCCAGTTGAGGTGTTGTCTCTTGATCTCAATAGTTTGGTACCATCTGCCGCTTACAGAACTACGCTGTCTTCCAACCCTTCTTACGGCTTGCGAGAGGCAATAGCACAATATGCGCCTGGCAACAGTATCGTTGTGGATGGAGTGGTCTATGCGGTAAGAGGCGTGCAGTTTGCCAATATGTACCAGGGCGCACGCTCGTTCAAGCAGATATATAGAAATTCCGAGAAATGCGTTATCAACGATTCGACCTCCCTCGACAACAAACAGCGGTGGAGCGTAAATGGGAAGGAAGGATTGGAACTTGTGCAGCCCGTTGGCTTCGTACCAGACATGAACGAGGATAAAAGTCGTGTGATAGACAACAATAGATATACACACGTCAATGCCCAGTTGATAGGCACCACAGACTGGGCAGACCTCGTGACCGAGCCACACTTGTTCTCAGTGAGGAGCAATCGCGACTCAGGCTATGCCAATATTCTTTATTATAACGAGGGTACTGGCTATGGATATTGCATGTGCGCCAAATGTGGTCGGACTGTCCTTGAAAATGACGTGGCAGACCCAGACGACACGCTTGGCAGTTTGCCATACGATATGAACACTCGTGTGCATAAGAAGAAAAATCCTGATGACCCAGACAAACCGCTCTATCATTTTGCTGTATTGGGCAAGGATGCAAGAAAGTACTGTGTCGGTTCGCATGATGCTACGTCCATCAGACGTAATGTGATTATCGGTGGCCTGATACAGACTGATTTCTCAGAAATAAGAATACGTCACAAAGGGCAGAAGAAATGGATGAACAGCAGAGTGGAAGACAACCTGTTGTTCACCTTGGGTATCGTACTTACACAAGCCTTGCTCGACACGTTGGGCAAGGAGCGTGGTGCCGTGGATTTCACAGTGATGCCCAACGGTCATCTTTGCTTATTCGACACCAATCCGGGTGGTGCAGGATATTCCAACCAGCTGGCCAACATTCCGTTGATGAAGGATGTGATCAATGCTGCGAAGACAATGCTGCTTGAAGCCAAGAGAAGAAATTCAAAAGACTTCTTGCTCAACAAGTTTACGCTCCGCTACATCAACCAAGTGGACATAGATGCAGCTTTGAACTGGATAAAGGAAGAGGAGGAAGCTCGCGGTGTACTTCCTGCGGAAGTGGCTGCCGTATCAGCAGAAGCTTCGGAAACCAGCAATGTCAGTATGGCGGAAGCTTATGGAAATGAAGTGCAGGAAACAGTATTCTTTGTACGAGATGACTTCGAGAAGTGGAATTATGAAGGAGACCACGGTTGGAGAACACATTTCTTCAACAAACTGGGTATCAAGGACAAGAAGACAACACTCTGCGTGCTTCGCAACAATGATAGTTCCATGCCAGAGCCTTGTGTCAATATGTTGCGCTCCGTCAAGGAGGGCTGGGCAAAGTCTGTGGTCGAAATGTCCATGGCAACTTTGAATAAGTCTATTTATCCGATAGCTTACATCGGCAAGACGCTCTATTTTACAAACAACGCAGAGAACGCCAACTTAAATGACGCTTGGAGCAACCAGACTCTCTACTGCGCCCGAATAGATAACATCTGCCAAGGGGCAGCCCCTGTGAATCTCGCCTACAAGCCAGACACAAAGATTGTCATACTGGACGATGCCACCACTGAACAGATTAAAACAAAAGACCTGTTCTCTATATTAAGAAACTCCTCCGATGGCATTGTGGACAAGTTTATCAGCCATTGTAAACAACATGGTAAACCATTGACCATCAGTTATCAGGATGAACATCTGAAGAGCGTGATGGGAATGGTGCTGACTCTCCAAACCATCGGCGGATTCGTTAAAGAGATTGGACATGACTTTACTTTGGAGTACCTAATGGAGATGTATACCGACGCCAACTACAGAGGAACTATCACGGCCAATCTCCAGGACAATGCCCAGCGTGACACCATTCTGACAGACCTGACAGAAGGATGGCTGAACGATTTGGAAAAAGACAATGACTTGAATGGCGAGCTTGTTCCGATACATTCCCAGCAATACAACAAGCTTCCACACTGGCGTGTACTCATCATGGAATGTGCTGGTAAACGCCTTTGCATCTACCCAGACGGTGGTTTTGCCAATGGATGGGACTTGTTGCGTGACTGGACTGTGAATAGCAAGCGTTTCACCATAGAGAATACCGACACACGGGATGTTATTGTGCTGAAACGACGCCAAAATATCAAGTTTGACATCTCATTACAAGACTGTTAAGACGAGAAGACTATGCCAATCAACAAGAATGCAATGATAAGATACCAGGCACTTGACAGATGCCTGCAAAATAGACAAAAAAGGTTTTACATAAATGACTTGATTGAAGCCTGTAACCGTGCCCTTGCCGAAGTGAATGGTATTCGCGGAAGCAAGGGGGCGGATGGCGTGCAGCGACGTCAGATATTCAATGCCCTCAACTTCATGGAAGACCCACTCGGCTTCGGAGTGGAGATAGAGCGTGTCAAGGATGGCAGGAGTACCTACTATCGGTATGCACCAGGATCGAAAACGCTGAAAGACCAACCTATCAAGCAGGAAGAGGTGAACATGCTGCATGATGCGCTCATCCTATTGAAGCGTTTTGAAGGTGTACCTCAGTTTGAATGGATTTCAGATATAGAGTCTGGTCTTTACGCTACCAGTCGATTGGGAGAGAACAATGAGTCTGTGGTAAGTTTTCAGCACAATCCGTATCTGCGTGGCATGAAGTGGTATAGGATTATCTTCGACATGATCGTAAACAAGCGTGCCATTGATATAAACTAACATCCCTTTGGCAAAGAGGCTCGCACGGTTCGCGTCAGTCCGTATTATCTAAAACAATACAACAACCGTTGGTTTCTGATAGCCAAACACGATGACTGTCCTTATTTCTCCAACTATGCCATAGACCGCATAGAAAACATTACTGAAAGGATGGATGAATACCAACCACAGTCCGAAGATTTCGATTTCAACGAGTATTTCAGCAACTTGATTGGCGTGTCGGTAACGAGCGAACCTGTGGAGGATGTGGAGTTGCATGTGACAGACAATGCATTGGGGTATATCATCACCAAACCCTTGCCCGAATCACAATGTACACGCCCAGAACGGCTGGGCAACGGCAAATGGAAGATAACGCTCAAAGTGCAACCCAACTATGAGTTCTTCTCTCTCATCCGCTCGTTTGTAGACGGCATTGAAATTGCCAAGCCAGAGACAATGAGGATTAAAATGAAAGAAATGGTGGAAAAGATAGCTGCCATGTATAAATGACTTGACTACAAGGCTTTTTACCCTTCAGATTATTTTAAAGAGATTTGCGCATAAGGGTTGCACAAATCTCCTTATAGTTTTGTAATCAGATTGTTGAACCTCTAAAATGAATAAAAAATAGGTATTCCGGAATTTGGAGTGATATGCCCCAAATTTCAGCAAAAAGAAAACCGCTGAACTTTTGTATATTTGGATTTTCAACAAACAAATATATCAATATGAACAGCAGTTTTCTATATCATGCATGAGGACTTGGCTTGCTCGATGCCACTAAAACAACGATTTTCAAAATCGGTAAGCCTAATTATCGGTTTTCAAAACCGCATCAGGTTGCCACTCCAAAAGAAGTTCCTACAGGGAGCAAGCTCTGGCAGAATATAAGTGTTTTATGTCAGTTGCTGTAACATTGAAAGTACTTTCTCTTTTTCACCACTCCCTTTAGTAGAAAGCCTTAACAACGGAAGACCATAGCTCGACATTATATGATCCTTCATTAAGTCGCGTTGATGCTGCATCGTTTGGTCATTATGGTATGTATAGCCATCCGCTTCAATGGCAAGTATAGGCTGTTTGGTAACTCTATTGATAATCAGAAAGTCCAAATGGGTACTGTAATTGGCCGCATATTCCAACTCATCTTTGTTCATAAGAGAAGTATCTTTCACAACTTGGCGCAGAGGAACGTGACACATCACTTTGAGAATTTTGAAGCGTGAGTCAGAAGAAATCACCTCATTGAGCATGGCATAAGTCAAGTTCTCTGATGCATACTCAGAAATCTGAGGATTTTCCTTTAGAAAGGCTATGCGTTGTTCTGTGTATTGACCGTAAAGGCAATCAAAAATAGAGGACAATTTACTTTTCGTTACAGTACAATTGTTGTATGCAATGTAATCGAGCAAATCCATAATGTTGCCATGTTTTTCCTGCTCATTGCCAGTTAGCACCAAGCAGAATTTCTTCTTTGCCCTTGATACAGCCACATTCAGCATATTGGCATCATCAGCAAAGTCTGTAATCTGATTGTCAACCACACTCATAATGATGGCATCATTCTCACGACCTTGATATTTATGAATGGTACCAGCCTTAATTCCAACCATCTGACGATTGAAAGCATCAACCTGATTATTGTACGGAGTGACAATGCCTATGCTGTCATAATCTTTCAGAGTAGGCATAACCTCTTCCTTCACAACATCAATCTCCCGCTGATTATAATGATTAACGGCATGGTTGCCTTTGACGGTTCTTATGGCAGTAAGAACATCTTTTTCGCCTTTATCTTCAGTCATAATGAGCAAGTTACCGCCATAAAACTTTTGGTTGCAGAAATTGATGATGCGAGGATGGCAGCGGTAATGTTCTCTCAATAGTATCTCTGGCACATTGCTTATCACCTCCATTACAGACTGCAAAAAGCTGTATTTGGCACAGTCATATTCTTCTGCGATGTTGTATTGTTTCATAACAGCATCAAGTTTCAGCCTGTCTTCATCTGTCACTACATTTGGAAGTTGCAGCGTATCTCCAACGATAACAGCATTAGCGGCACAAGTCAGAGCCAAGGCACCTGTATCTATTGAAACTTGTGAAGCCTCGTCCATAATGATGTAATCAAAGGGCTTGTCCGTAAAAATACACGAACGGGCAGAAAAAGTAGTACTCAGAACTACCGGATATTGCTGCATAAACTCACTTCCACGTCTTCGCATATCTTTGGTGTCAACAAAAGTCATACGTTCATGCTTTGCATAGTGGATGTACAAAGTTGATTTGAACAGCGACATAGATAAGCCCGTCAAAGTATCAGTCAAGCC
>ERZ808240.2385-NODE-2385-length-20701-cov-13.467306_pt1 | contig 20701 bp, 26 predicted proteins | sample MGYA00521084_ERZ808240 | MGnify/ENA primary metagenome ERZ808240 (study PRJEB31516, sample SAMN03275571) | gut metagenome | biome: mammalia-associated habitat; material: feces | host: Papio cynocephalus | place: Kenya | collected 2012-08-06 ...
ACGCACGGTGGTGTGAGAGGACGGCGGTTAATCGCCGCCTCCTACTCGATTTATTATGCGTATAATATTAGCTGCGCTGCCAGCGCCCGGAAGCGCCGCAAGGCAGTACCAGTCCACTCTCGGTGACGGGCAGACCGATCTCCTGTGCCTCCACATGTCCGCCGAACTTTTTCGTCAGCGTGGAATTCATCATATAGGACAGCACGGCGGGCTGTAATCCTGTGGTATAGGAATTGATCAGGAAGAACAGCGCATCGTCGGACAACAGCTGTGCGGTCAGTCCCACGAAATCCCAGATATTGTCTTCTATTTTCCAGATCTCGCCCTTGGGACCTCTGCCGTAGGAAGGAGGATCCATGATAATGCCGTCGTATTTGTTACCGCGGCGGATCTCACGCTCTACGAACTTCATACAATCGTCCACCAGCCAGCGGATGGGAGCATCGGCAAGCCCGCTGGCAGCAGCGTTCTCCTTTGCCCAGCCGACCATGCCCTTGGAGGCATCCACGTGAGTTACAGCAGCTCCGGCTGCCGCAGCGGATACGGTGGCACCACCGGTGTAGGCGAAGAGGTTCAGCACCTTTACGGGGCGGTCTGCGCCGTGGATCAGACCGGAGAACCAGTCCCAGTTCACCGCCTGCTCCGGGAACAGCCCGGTATGCTTGAAACTAAAAGGTTTCAGATGGAAAGTCAGAGGCTCACCTGCCTTTTCTTCCTTTTGGAAAGGCAGCGTGTAATGGATCGCCCACTCATCCGGCAGATGGAAAAATTCCCATTCGCCGCCGCCCTTGGCACTTCTGTGATAATGACCGTTTTTCTGCTTCCAGCCCTTATGATCGTGGGGCGTCTTCCAGATGACCTGAGGATCCGGACGCACCAAAATATAATCCCCCCAACGCTCTAATTTTTCTCCGCTGGATGTGTCCAGCACTTCATAATCTTTCCAATGATCTGCAATCCACATATATAGAAACCTTTCTGTGTAAACTTTGTAATTACCTTTTATAGAATATAATAGAAATAGGACTTTTTCAAGGAATACTTACAGAGAGTAATATATTACCGGAAAGTAAAATGATACTTACGTAATAATAACGTATTGACATTGTGTTGACAAGAAACGAATAATAGAGTATGTTATATTTGAATGGAGGTGTTTTATATGGCAACGACTAATTTGAATATTCGTACAGATAAGGCAATCAAAGACCAGGCAGAGGAAATTTTTAATGAACTTGGTTTGAATATGACAACGGCTGTAAATATGTTCTTGAGAACCGCTGTCCGAGAGCACGGAATTCCTTTTGAACTGAAATTAGAAGTACCGAATGAAACTACAGCAGCCGCAATTGAAGAAGGCAGAAAGCTGATGGCAGATCCTAGTACGCCGAGATATTCAAGTATGGAGGCGCTTAAGGAGGCACTTGAAATATGAAATATGATGTGCAGTTTACAAATCAGTTTAAAAAGGATCTAAAGCTTGCCAAAAAGCAAAATAAGAGTTTGGATAAACTGTTTGAAGTAATTGATGTTCTGGCGAATGGTGGAGTGCTAGATGCAAAATACAGAGATCATGACCTTACAGGCAACTATAGAGGTACTCGGGAATGCCATGTTGAACCAGATTGGCTGCTCATTTATGAAATTCAAAATAATGTTTTAGTGTTAATGCTTTATCGACTCGGTACACATTCAGAACTATTTAAAAAGTAGTTCTGAATGTGCAGATTTGGCTATTTTGCCAAGTTGACAATTAATGATACGTTTGTTATGCTCTGAATGTGAGCAGATTTTCTTTCAATTTCTGTGTCGGCGCAAGCCGGTGTCTATGACTTCAGAGGAATCCCTGCTTAAATACCCAACAATTATTAGAATAGAGCAGGGGAAGACGAAGGCATAGTTATATTCTCCTGTACAAAGTGCAAAGGAGAATGCAGATGGCAAAACGCTATGAAGAACTGACGATTGCGGATGACTTTATGTTTGGCAAGGTAATGGAAGATATGATACTTTGCCGGGATTCCCTGGAATGTCTGTTACAGGATCCGGTGGGACAACTGGAGGAAATACAGACGCAGCGGGGATTTCACTATACATCGAAGGGCAAACCGGTCCGTTTGGATGTGTACACAAGAGACCGGGGACACATCTACGATGCGGAGATGCAGAACCTGAACCACCAGTCCGTGGAGAAACTGGAACTTCCGAAGAGAAGCCGGTTTTATCAATCTACCATGGACACAGATCATTTGAGTAAAGGGAAATCCTACCGGGAACTACCGGAGGGAAAGGTGTTGTTTCTCTGTACCTTCGATCCCTTTGGGTTGGGTTATGCGAAATATTCTTTTCAAAACCGTTGCGAAGAGAACAGAGACCTGTGCCTGAAGGATGGAACTGAGAAGATTTTTTATAACTGCGTCAGCGCATCCGAGAACGTGCCGGATCATTTGAAAGAGCTGTATGATTATATCAGAACCGGGAAAGTCGGAGGAGACCTGACCAGACGGATCGATGAGGCAGTGATCAGAGCGAGAAAAAATGAAGTATGGAGGTCAGAGTACATGAAAGAATTATTACATGATGATGACGTCAGAGCAGAGGGTATAGAAGTTGGAAGAGAAGCCGGCAGGGCAGAGGGCGAGAATCTGCTGCTGGCACTGATTTCGCGGATGAGCATCGGAGGAGATGCCGATAAGGCAGTGCAGCTGAGCAACCCTGCGGTATTGAAAGAGATGCGGCAAAAGTACGGAATGTAATAAATGCAAAACGAGAGGAGCAGCAATGCTCTTCTTTTTTGTGGAAATCCAACGTCTGACATGTGTGAAATCCAATTACAAAACGGGAATTTCGGTTTACAAATGAGTCAAAAATTTGTTTTACGGTCGATTCATGTCATATTTGGGTCGATTCATACACAAAACGTTTTTTCATAACAAGAATATGCTACACTATCGATTAATAATTCTGGCATATTATACCCAAGAGGGAGGATCCTATGAAAAAACGAGTATTGAGTATGTTACTGGCATTTACACTCTGTTTCTCCACAGTGCCCATGACGGCATTCGCGCAGGGAACTGAGGTAGTGGCAGAGCAGGAGGAACAGCAGGAAGAGACAGACGCTGTACCGGAGCAGGAAGCTGCCGAACCGGCAACAGTGCAGGAGGAAGCAGAAGCAGTGGCAGTGCCGGAGACTCCGGACGATGAGAACATCACTGTGGAAACTCCCGTTACGGATGAGGAAAGCAGTATCGCTGATTCCGCGAGCAAAAGCGTCAGCGATGGCGATGCCGGTACACAGGACACCGAGACAGACCCTGCAAAAGATGCAGCAGTGCAGGCAGTTCAGGCACTCATCGATGCCCTGCCGGACGAAGTGACGGCAGAAAATGCGGAAGCCATCGGCGAGCAGCTGGCTGCCATTGACGAGCAGCTGGCTGCCATCGACGAGGCTATGGATGCACTGACCGAGGAGCAGATCGCAGCACTGAATATGGAGCGCTATGATGCCATCTGTGCAGCGCTGACGGGACTTGTGGCGGTGCAGGATGGTACCCATACTCACTATCTCTGCGGTGGAACTACTTGTAACGGAGTAGGTGAACATACAGAAGACAGCATGACGACATTCACACACAAATTATGGATGGATGGCGATACGTTGAAGATAGATGATGATGCATTGAGTACAACCACCGGTAGTGGCGGATATACTGGAACGTGCTATGTGTTACCGTCGGGAGACTATTATCTGGGCAATGACATTACACTTTCCCATCCCCTTTACATAGGGCAGGATAGTAGTGCTAAAACTGTAAATCTCTGTCTGAACGGCAATAGCATTACAGAAAATGGTGACGTTGATGCTATTATTTTGTACCGTAACTATGGTTCTCAGGTAGTTTTCTCCCTGACGGACTGCAAGAACACAGGTAAAATCACACATACTAAAGGGAAAAAAGGTTGCGGCGTGTATGTGTATTCTAATTCCCGAGTAACATTCAATATGCATGGCGGTTCTGTTGTTGGTAATACGGGGAGTGTGACAAATAGTACCAGCACCTCAACTATTAACGGTGGTGGTGTGTACATGCATGGAGGTTTTAATTATAGTACAAACGGTGGCATTTTCAATATGTACGGCGGTACCATAAAGGATAATAGCGCTACTAATGGCGGCGGTGTATATATGTGGAACAGTGTCGGAAACTATTTCTACATGTACGGTGGCAGTATTACCGATAACACAGCAACCGACAAGGGTGGTGGCGTGTATTCCGCCGGCGGTACAATTATTATGACTGGTGGCAGCATTGAAAATAACAATGCTTCCCAGGGAGGCGGCATGTATGAAAGCGGTGGAAGTTCGGTGTACTTCACTATGTCTGGCGGTAGTATCACAGGTAACACAGCAACCGATAATGGAGGCGGCGTATATATAAGCGAAGGTGGTTCCTTCAAGATATCCGGTTCGGTACAGATTACCGGAAATACAAAGGATGGCGCTACAAACAATGTTGAACTGGCTGCCGGAAAGACTATCACTATCCAATCCGACTTGACAGAGGATGCATCTATCGGCGTGACTACGGCGAAAACGCCTGAAAATGGTGACTTTGCAAAGGTTGGTGTCGGTGGGGAAGACCATACACTGACCGATGCGGATGGAACACATTTCTTTTCTGATGCTGACAAGTATACTATTAAGTGTGTGGGCAATAAACTTATACTTACAAACACTGGGGATAATACTCTTCACAACCATCCCATCTGCGGTGAAACCTGTACTCATAAGAATGCAGATGGCTCTTTTCAGCATGAGGATGTGTACTGGGAAGCAGCATCTACTTTGAACAATAATATGCCGGCTGCATACTATTATCTGACCGAGAATGTTATATTAACAAATTCATGGAAACCTGTCGATGGAATGGTTCTTGATCTCAATGGTCATGACATTATCATGAATGCCAATGATGATGTGATTAAAAAAAATAGTTCTAATTCCGGGGCTTTCACTCTGACTGACTGCATGGGCAAAAATAAGGAGTACGGAAAGATTACTCATGGGAAAAAGCGGACGGTAGCAGCTATACGGGGGGTATATATTTTGGCTCTACCTATACTATTAATTTTGTAATGTACGGCGGCTCTATTAACGGAAATACAGGGGAGCGCGCAGCCGTATATTTGGGGGGCGGTGGAAACTATATAACGACATTTATTATGTACGGTGGTGAAATCATCAATAATACCAATACCAGTGACGAATTAGTAGGCGGTGGCGTATATGTTTATGATCGAAATGTTTTCACTATGAAAGGTGGTAAAATTACCGGAAACACAAGAAAAACCGATGGTGGCGCTGTATATGTAGACTGTTATAATAGCTCAGGGGTATTCAATGTCAGCGGTGATGCGCAGATCACGGGGAACAAAAAGACGGATAGCACTACAGACAACGTCTATCTCGGAACCTCTAAGGGCAGCCAGGCGTGCATCAAAGTCAATGGAGCATTGTCTGACACTGCATCCATTGGGGTGAGCGCCGGAACAATTGATACTGGCTGCTATAAGGTTGTTGCACAAGGCTCAAATTACACTCTTACGGACGATGACCTGAAGCGTTTCAGCAGCGATGATGGCTATACACCGAAATTAGTGGACAACAGCATTGCTTTTACTAATGGTTAACTGCATGAGCATCCTATCTGTGGCGACGAGAACTGCACAGAGCATGGTAATGTGCTGTGGATACCGTTGACCTATGAAAATAATCAGCTGAAGTATGGAGGAAATACAGCCCAGTCTACTACAAAGCAGGGATCTGGATATGCGAATACTGATAAATGGGACACTATCACAGAATACACACTGCCTGAGGGCAATTACTATCTATCAGGTAATATAACAATCAATGGAACGATTACAATCAGTGGGGATGTAAATCTCTGCCTGAATGGACATACACTATCCACAAATAAGGTAAGCTATGCTGTACTTTATACCCAGAACAATCAGCTGACTATTTGCGATTGTGGGGAAAATGGATGCCTGCAGGCTCCGAAAAACGGAGTGACCAATGTCATACGGAGCGCTGCCAGTGTAACCTACACCATTCTGAGCAATGAGGTTGCAAATCCGACCATTACGGTTGATGGAACATATACATATGATGGCACTGCAAAGACGCCGTCTGTGACCGTAAAGGATGGAGACAAAGAGATTCCTTCCGCTGAGTATAGTGTTTCCTATGCAAATAACACGAATGCGGGCACGACTACTGTAACAATTACAGATGTAGCCGGCGGCAATTACAATGTCAGTGGAAGCACGACATTTACTATCGGTAAAGCTACGATTACCGTAACACCGACGGATGGTCAGAAAAAGACCTATGGCGATGTAACAGAGCCGGCACTGGAATACAGTTCCAAGGGTGCTGTGAATGGTGAAGAACCTGATTTTACCGGTGCACTGTCAAGAACTGATGGTACAAATGCAGGAAAGTATGATATTACTATAGGTACTCTTGCGCTGACGGATAAAGGAAGCTTCAAGGCAGATAACTATGAATTGAAACTTGCTGAAACTACAGTGCAATTCGAGATTGTGCCGAAGACTCTGACTGCCGATGATTTGGAGTTTACTGCAGATAGCATTTTTAAAAAGACTTATGATAAAACTACAGCCTGTACAACAGCTAGGGTACAGATTAGGCCCGGTGCTATCGTAGATGAGAATGATGAATTACCTACTGTTGTAGGAACCTATGTTTATAACAGCGAAAATGTAAAAGATGCCGACAAGGTGATCTTTACCGCCGAGGCGGCAAGCGCTCAGAACTATATCCTCCCGGCAGGTCTTACGGTGGAAAATGAAGCAAAAATTGATAAGGCGGCGCAGTCTTATTTGATTATAACTCCTACCACAGTACCCTACGGCATTGACTTTGACCTGACAACGATTGTCAGTGGAGGCAGTGGAACTGGTGAAGTGACCTACTCCGTGACGAATGGTAGTGGGATGGCTACGATTACCGGCAGCAGACTTTTTCCCGGAGGGATCGGTGCCCGAAGGTGCTGTAATTTCCAATGTTACAGGTGGCGTTGATAGTGATGTGGTGGCTAAGATGGAGTTAGATGAAGGTACGGGAGAATTTTCCTATACCAGTGCTGTGAACATTGCTTCCGCGACAGACCAGACCTGCACAGTAACCATCGCTTCCACAAACTATAATGATATTACGGCAACCCTTACCTTCCATCTTACGGTAAGGTGACGGTTGCGATCGACGGTCTGACCTATACGGATAAGACTTACGACGGCAGTGCCATCGAACCTACCGGTACATTACAGATTACCGGCGGCGATGTTCGTGTGAGCGAACTGGAAGTGCTGTATGAGGGTACAAGTGCGAATGGTATGAACTATAGCAACAGCTATGCACCCAAGGATGCAGGTACTTACCAGGTGACCTATAAAGTAGCAGACAGTAATGAGGATTATACCGGTAAGGTGACGTACACCTTTACCATTTCTCCGAAGACTGTGACTGCGGATATGATCGGCACGATTGCTGCACAGGAATACACCGGCAGTGATATCAAGCCGGAGCCAGCAGTGACGGACGGTAATGTTACACTGACCGTCGGTACAGATTTTGATTTCAGCTATGACAAGAATACCGATGCCGGCGAGAACACAGCGACCGTGATTATCACCGGAAGAGGAAACTATACGGGAACCGCCAGCAAGCCGTTTGTAATCAAGCCTAAGGATATTAAGGGCGCAGTCATTACATTACAGGCAGACAGTCTGACCTATACCGGTCAGATGCAGGAAGTGACGATTACATCCCTAACTCTTAACGGAGTGACTTTGAATGCTGGAGATGATGGTGATTATGACATTGTAAAGGACAGCAACAAGCAGATCAGTGCAGATGATGCCATTACTCTGACCATTGTGGGCAAGGGCAATTATACCGGAACAGCCACTACGACCTGGAAGATTACTAAGGCGACTCCTGTACTGAATAACTTTGATGTGACTGGTCTCACTCAGACCTACGATGGCACACCGAAGACCGTGGTGGAGAAACCGAAGAATGGTGTGATCGGCATAGATGAGAATGTAACGGTGTACTATGAGGGGACCTCCGGGACTACTTATACCAGAAGCACAACAGCTCCCACCAATGTCGGAACCTATAAGGTAATCCTATCTGTAGCGGAAGGCAGGAACTATACCGCAGCAGAGATTGAGGCAGGTACACTGACGATTAAGAAGGCAGTTCTTAAGGTGGAGGATATTACGGAATTCTTCGAGTACACGAAGAGCGGTGCACAGACCATCGATATAGGAAACCTTGTTCCGGGCGCGACGCTTTATAGAGCTAGCGTAGATTCTGGTGATGCCGGAATTCTAACCGGATATATTGCCATAGATGCGAATGGTATTCTGAAGTTCACGTTGTCCGAACTGACGACAGACTATATAGATAAGAAGGTGACAGTGTCTGTGGCTATTGCCTCGGAGAACTATGAAGATGTTACTGTGAATGTGGCTATCTACATCTCCCCGGAATACCGGATTATCGATGGCGCAGGCAACTCCTGGACACAGAATACTAACGGTACCATTGTGATCCGCGGAAACGGCGAATTTTCTAGGTTCCAGGCTGTAAAGGTAGATGGCAAAGAGATCGATGCTGCTAACTACGAAAAAAAAGAAGGTTCCACCATCATCACCCTGAAGGCAGAATACCTTAAGACATTATCTACCGGCAGCCATACCTTTGCCATTGTATGGGATAACGGTATCGCAAGCACCAACTTCACCGTTGCTGCAAATACTCCCAACAATAACGGCGGCAGCAGTAATAATGAGAGCAGCGATAACAGCAGCAACGACAGTGCCAATAACACCGACATCGCTGCTCCCACCAACGATCCTGCGCAGGAAATGGACAAAGTTCCGGCTACCGGAGATCCCTTCGGTATCTGGCTGACACTCTTTGTAATATCCCTGACCGGATTTGCGGGAATGCTCGTCAGAAGAAAGAAGAACTAAGAATATCGCATGGTTGCGGTGCAACAAAACAATGAGCATGCTTTGAATTAAGCATGCTCATTGTTATTAGATTTAGCTGTATCTATTAAAAGTGAATGGTCAATTTCTTTAAGAAGTTCTTTAGGAAGGCACCTTTTAGTTATAGTTATATTTTTGGATTGATATGTGACTTGTGTATAAAGAGAAGTGTTGATGGGCTTTTTGAATATTGCATAAATTTCCCAGGGGAGGTTGGGATGATTGAGCGGATATCTTCGCTTAGTACACTGTTTGGAATGTAACAGTCTTTGCCTTGTATAAGTCCTAGACAGGCAGTAGTGGTACCGGTTACTTTTTCTGTATAAAGTTCCGGATGAGGTCCTGTATAACTGCCAATCATGCGTGCTTTTGTATCAATATTCATGATAGTGTCAAGCACTTTAAGCTTTAACTCAGTTGTATGATTGCTTTTGAATGAAAAATCATGTTCGCTAAGATGGTTATTCAGAGCAGCACGATAGAAGCCATTCGCATTCATATTTTGCCTGAGAGATACTCCGGTAAAGTGCAGGAAATTGTGGGAATGAAATCGTACAGCAGTATAATTTGAGCGGTTGTATTCATCATGATAAACAAAAACGATTTGATAACCTTCCAAATATTGTTGATATTGTTTTGCACATCTTGTAATGATAGAAATTGCCTGCTTTTTGGTCATAAAATATCCATTATCTCTAATGGTATTTTGGTAAATTTAAAAGGAAGGTCCCTCTGCCGTAGCAGATGACACCTTCCTTTAATGACTGATTTTTCTGTTGTCCGCCAACTAATCGGCACCCGAAGTCCGATAAGCAAACTGGCTTTTCCGTTGCCAGCCAACTGTCCGGCACCCGAAGTCCGGAAAGAATCTCGGATTTATGTGTCAGTCCACATGATAGGCATATAGCCCATCTACTAACTATAGTTTACACAGAAAATTTGAGTTATGCAACAAGTTTATAAAGATTTTATTTATAGCTCTCATTTTTTATTCATTATTGACACTATACTTCTCTTTTATTACAATATTAGTGAACCATTGAACTCGTGAATGCGATGCAGGTGGTGTTTTATTTTGGATATATCACCACTCCATACATATCTCACTGCAGGGAAGATCCCCTGTAGTGAGACTTTTTACTTTTTTCTATTGACTTTTCCTTTGCCGAATAATATTATAAGCATAAGAAATGGGTTTTTTGTCGTGTACAGCCTTACGGCTCAAGCGGGTAGCTCATTTCTTTTTTTATATCTATAATATCATACAAATACTTCCTACTATTCGAAACTTTCACACATTACAGCGATAGCAAACTAATCTGTTGACGATAAGCCATTTCTTGTATATAATAAGACGTATCACTGTATACAATCAAACTACCTATGAGGAGACTATTATGACAGGAAATACGCTGGGTTGGGTAATTGTGGCATTCGTGCTGTATTTACTCATGATGATCGCTATCGGAGCGTTCTATGCAAAAGGAAACAATAATTCCGAAGATTACTTTTTAGGAGGCAGAAAACTGAACGGCTTCGTCGCCGCACTGTCCGCGCAGGCATCGGATATGAGCGGATGGCTGCTGATGGGACTGCCGGGAGCAATTTACCTAACCGGTGTCGGCGGGGACGGATGGATCGCCATCGGACTGTTTATCGGTACGACACTGAACTGGCTGCTCATTGCCACGAGACTGCGCAGATATACGATCCGTGCGAACAACTCCGTGACGCTGCCGACCTATTTTGAGAACCGGTTCCATGATGAGAAGAAGGTATTGATGACCATTTCTTCTGTGACGATTGTAGTATTTTTCCTGGTATATTGTGCATCCGCACTTTCCGCCGGCGGTCAGTTGTTTGAGTCCGTGTTCGGCATTGACTATCATGTAGCGCTGACCATCGGTGCACTGGTAGTACTGGTATATACATTCCTGGGCGGATTCACCGCAGTATGTGTAACGGACTTTATCCAGGGGATGTTAATGCTGGTCGGCATCCTGGCAGTACCGCTGTTCGCTTATCATTTCCTGACAAGTGGCGGCACCACCCTGGCAGCAGGACTGGAAGCCAGCGGCGCCGACAGTGCCAACTTCCTGAATCTGATGAAAAACGGTGACGGCAGCAACAATATTATCAGTGTGATCTCCGGTCTCGGCTGGGGACTGGGATATTTCGGTATGCCCCACATCCTGGTAAGATTCATGGCAGTCCGGGATGAAAAAGAGATGACGAAGTCCAAGGCAACAGCCATCAGCTGGGTAGCTTTATCCTTAGGTTTTGCGGCATTCATCGGTGTACTTGGCAGAGCATATCTGCCGGAACTGATTAACGGTAATAATGAGAAAGTATTCATCGAGATGATCAAGAAAGTATTTACCGTGGAGCTTCCCGCACCTTTCATTGCAGGACTGTTCCTCTGCGGCATCCTGGCAGCGATCATGTCCACAGCAGATTCCCAGCTGTTAGTCAGCGCTTCCAGCGTAGCGGAAGATATTTTTAAGGGTCTGATCAAGAAGGATGCGGATGACAAGACCGTTATGAATGTCAGCCGTGTCACGGTACTGGTGGTAGCGGTGCTGGCTTATATCATCGCATGGAATCCGAACAACACCGTCATGGGACTGGTATCCAACGCCTGGGCGGGACTGGGAGCAGCGTTCGGACCGCTGGTAGTGATGTCCTTATATTGGAAGAGAACCAACTTCCCCGGAGCGGTAGCAGGTATCGTTACCGGTGCCCTGACCGTTATCCTCTGGGATTACATCCCTCTCGTGGGTGGACAGACCCTGGGCAAAGCCACCGGTCTGTATTCCCTGGTAGTAGGCTTCGGACTGGGACTTATCGCAATCATAGCAGTCAGCCTCGCTACGAAGGCTCCTTCCGAGGAGATGCTGCAGGAGTTCGAGGATGTGAAGGCGAACAGACTGTAAATTTTCAACTTTTCATGATCCTGAAACTGCCCGGACGCATAGGATTGCGCCGGGCAGTTTTTTTATGGGGTGAAATCTCGCAATTTTTCGCATTACGCCCCGGTGATGCCTGCTGTCCGGGGACAAAAATCTTAATTTGTGGTCGTTCCGCCCCGCCGATATCCGCCTGCCGGGGCGGAATCATTGATTTTTCAAAAATAAACCCCGCGGCATCCGAAACAACGGGGCGCAGTCATGAATTTTGCCAGAATAAGCCCCAACAGCGCCTGAGAGCATTCCGGTGGGGAACGGTTGGGCTTGCTAAAAGATTTATTTAGCTATATTATATTAAGAAGAAACTCACAAAAATACAGTGACTGGTCTATGCAAAATAGCAAAAATAAATTGTATCTAAAAAAATACAATTTTTTGAAAAAAAGTCTTGCAATGCCCATAAATTCAATGTATACTAGTCCTTGCTGTGGCATGATAGCTGTGAAGCGTGAGGTTGCCGGTTCCCAGTAATGGAGATCGGGTTTTCCGTGGAGCGAATGTCAAGTTAGAAAACTGACGGCAAGTCACTGTACCAATTAACATCTGCCTTGAGCAGTAACAACGTGTAAGTTTATGACCGGAGAGAAGAAAGCGTTGCACAAAGGTCGCAGACACACACGGGAATGTGTACAGTCACCGCTTGTCCGTACAAAAAGTAAGTATTTACTTACAAAAGTGCGAAAAGGAGGCGACTTTTTTTATGGCAAATCAGGTAATGAGAATTACATTGAAAGCTTATGAACATCAGCTTGTTGATGCATCTGCCAAAAAAATCATCGAAACTGTTAAGAAGACCGGAGCTCAGGTGAGTGGTCCCGTGCCTCTTCCTACCAAGAAGGAAGTTGTTACCATTCTGAGAGCAGTACACAAGTACAAGGACTCCAGAGAACAGTTCGAGCAGAGAACTCACAAGAGACTGATCGACATCATGGCTCCCACTCAGAAGACTGTTGATGCTCTTCAGAGACTGGAAATGCCTGCCGGTGTTTACATCGACATCAAGATGAAGAACAACTAATAAGTTTTTCAAAGTAAAGCCAAACAACAAAACCTCTACTTAGACGTAAGAACACAGGGCGACAAGTTCGCCGGGGAAATACGCGCAGCGTATTTCTAAGTGTTTCGCAGAAACACTTTGGTCCGCTATGTAGAACACAGGAGGTAAAAATGAAGAAAGCAATTTTGACAACAAAAGTTGGAATGACCCAGATCTTCAATGAAGATGGTGTGCTCGTTCCCGTAACCGTGCTTCAGGCTGGTCCCTGCGTGGTTACTCAGGTAAAGACCGTGGAGAATGATGGCTACAGTGCTGTACAGGTAGGCTTCGTTGACAAGAAGGATAAGGTTGTTAACAAGGATGCCAGCGGCAAGAAGCAGATCGTACACAGACATGGTGTTAACAAAGCAGAGCAGGGCCACTTCAAGAAGGCTGGCGTAAGCTCCAAGAGATATGTAAGAGAGTTCAAGTTTGAGAACGCTGAGGAGTACACCCTTGGTGCAGAGATCAAAGCTGACATCTTCGCTGCAGGCGATAAGGTAGACGCTTCCGCAATCTCCAAAGGTAAGGGCTTCCAGGGCGCAATCAAGAGATTTGGACAGCACAGAGGACCTATGGCTCATGGTTCCAAATTCCATCGTCATCAGGGTTCCAATGGTGCATGTTCCTCCCCTAGCCGTGTATTCAAGGGCAAGGGAATGCCTGGACATATGGGTTGTGTAAAGGTAACTGTTCAGAATCTTGAGGTCGTAAGAGTAGATGCTGAGAAGAATCTGCTTCTGGTAAAGGGCGCAGTTCCCGGACCTAAGAAAGCTTTAGTAACCATCAAAGAGACCGTTAAGGTTGAGGCATAGTTTAGGACGAAAGGAGGACCAATCAGATGGCAAACGTATCTGTTTACAATATGGAAGGCAAAGAAGTTGGTACAATCGAATTAAACGATGCAGTGTTTGGTGTTGAAGTGAACGAGCACCTGGTACACATGGCAGTTGTACAGCAGCTTGCAAATAATCGTCAGGGAACTCAGAAAGCAAAGACCCGTTCTGAGGTATCCGGTGGCGGAAGAAAGCCCTGGAGACAGAAGGGAACCGGTCATGCAAGACAGGGTTCAACCAGATCTCCCCAGTGGGCAGGCGGCGGCGTAGTATTCGCTCCCGTTCCCAGAGATTACTCTTTCAAGCTTAACAAGAAAGAGAAGAGAGCAGCTCTGAAGTCTGCGCTGACCAGCAAGGTTCAGGGAAGCAGCCTGATCGTAGTAGATGAGCTGAAATTCGATGAGATCAAGACCAAGAACTTCGCCAATGTTATGAATAACTTAAAGGTAGAAAAGGGACTGGTAGTGATCGCTGATAACGATACTAACGTAGTTATGTCCGCTAGAAACGTAGCTGATGTAAATACCACTCTGGTAAATACCATCAACGTTTACGACGTAATGAAGGCTAAGACAGTTGTCCTGACCAAGGATGCTGTTGCAAAGATTGAGGAGGTATACGCATAATGGCTGATATTAAATACTATGATGTAATCCTCAAACCCGTTATTACCGAGAAGAGCATGGCTGGCATGGGCGAGAAGAAGTACACCTTCCTCGTTCACACCGAAGCTAACAAGTCTCAGATCAAAGAGGCTGTTGAGAAGATGTTCGAAGGTACCAAGGTTAAGAGTGTTAACACCATCAATATGGATGGCAAGAACAAGAGACGTGGAATGGTTACCGGCAAGACCGCCAAGACCAAGAAGGCAATTGTTCAGTTAACAGCAGATAGCAAAGAGATCGAGATCTTCGCAGGTCTGTAAGAGTAAAGCTACTGCTTAAGATTCAGGTATGCGGCGTAAAGACGCTCGCGCAAAAAATCATCGTAAAGGAGATACAGTAATGGGAATTAAGACATACAACCCCTATACACCTTCCAGAAGAAACATGACTGGTTCTGACTTCTCTGAGATCACCAAGACCTCTCCCGAGAAGAGCCTGTGTGTTTCCCTGAAGAAGAACTCCGGCCGTAACAATCAGGGTAAGATCACTGTAAGACATCGCGGCGGCGGTTCCAGAAGAAAATACAGAGTAATTGATTTCAAGAGATACAAGGATGGCATCCCTGCTACCGTAATCGGTATCGAGTACGATCCTAACAGAACAGCAAACATCGCGCTGATCTGCTATGAAGACGGTACCAAGTCCTATATCCTCGCTCCCGAAGGTCTGACCGACGGAATGAAGGTTATGAACGGTGCAGAGGCCGAAGTCAGAGTAGGTAACTGCTTACCTCTGTCTGAGATCCCTGTAGGTACTCAGGTACACAATATTGAGTTATATCCCGGCAAGGGCGGACAGCTGGTTCGTTCTGCTGGTAACAGCGCACAGCTGATGGCAAAGGAAGGTAAGTACGCTACCTTACGTCTTCCCTCCGGTGAGATGAGAATGGTTCCCCTGGTTTGCCGTGCAACTGTTGGTGTTGTAGGTAACGTTGATCATAGCCTGGTTAAGATCGGTAAAGCCGGACGTAAGCGTCACATGGGCATTCGTCCCACCGTACGTGGTTCCGTCATGAACCCCAACGACCATCCTCATGGTGGTGGTGAAGGTAAGACCGGTATCGGTCGTCCCGGTCCCAGCACACCTTGGGGTAAACCTGCTCTTGGTCTGAAGACACGTAAATCTAAGAAGGCTTCCAACAAGCTGATCGTAAGAAGACGTGACGGCAGAGCAATCAAATAGTTAAGGAGGAAAGATCATGGCTAGATCACTGAAAAAAGGACCTTTCGCAGACGCAAGCCTGTTGAAGAAAGTCGACGCTTTAAATGCATCAGGACAGAAGCAGGTTATTAAGACCTGGTCCCGTCGTTCTACAATTTTCCCTTCCTTCGTAGGACATACGATTGCTGTTCATGATGGTAGAAAGCATGTTCCCGTATACGTTACTGAGGATATGGTTGGTCACAAGCTCGGTGAGTTCGTTGCAACCAGAACCTTCAGAGGTCACGGCAAGGACGAGAAGAAATCCAAGGTTAGATAATTTAATTGTTGACCTGGAGCTAAAAATATGCTATCTTATATAGATGGCTGGGAGAGCTATGCGCTCTCCCGAGGGTCTTCCCTCGAAATTATATATTAAGAGGAAAGAAGACGGGATATTTTTGTGCGCAGCACTTAGGAAACACACGGGTGCGTTGCGCGGTTTCAGTTTGAAAGGAGGACCAAATCTATGGCTAAAGGACATAGATCCCAAATTAAGAGAGAAAGAAACGCTCAGAAAGATACAAGACCTTCAGCTAAGCTGTCTTACGCAAGAGTATCTGTTCAGAAGGCTTGTTTCGTATTAGATGCCATCAGAGGCAAAGATGTACAGACTGCACTTGGTATTCTGGAGTACAACCCCAGATATGCTTCCAGCCTGATCAAGAAGCTGCTTGAGTCAGCAATCGCTAACGCTGAGAACAACAACGGTATGAATACCGAGAACCTTTATGTTGCAGAGTGCTTTGCAAACAAAGGACCTACCATGAAGAGAGTAAAGCCCAGAGCACAGGGCAGAGCTTATAGAATCGAAAAGAGAATGAGCCACATTACCATCGTTCTTGATGAGAAGAAGTAGGGAAAGGAGCTATTAAAAGTTTATGGGACAGAAAGTTAATCCTCACGGCCTGAGAGTCGGTGTTATTAAAGATTGGGATTCCAAATGGTACGCTGATGCAGAGTTTTCCGATTATCTGGTAGAAGACTACAACATCAGAAAGTTCCTGAAGAAGAAATTATACAGTGCAGGTGTTTCCAAGATCGAGATCGAAAGAGCATCTGACAGAGTAAAGGTTATCATCTATACTGCTAAGCCCGGTGTTGTAATCGGTAAGGGCGGTGCTGAGATCGAAGTAACCAAGAAAGAGCTCTCCAAGTTAACCGATAAGAAGGTTATGGTTGACATCAAAGAAATCAAGAGACCTGACAGAGATGCACAGCTGGTAGCTGAAAACATCGCTCAGCAGCTGGAGAACCGTGTATCCTTCAGACGTGCAATGAAGTCCTGCATGGGCAGAACCATGAAGTCCGGTGCTATGGGTATCAAGACCTGCTGTTCCGGCCGTCTGGGTGGCGCTGATATCGCTCGTGCTGAGTTCTACAGCGAGGGAACCATTCCCCTGCAGACCCTGAGAGCAGATATCGATTATGGTTTTGCTGAGGCAAACACCACCTATGGTAAAGTTGGAGTTAAAGTTTGGATTTATAAAGGCGAGATACTTCCTACAAAAGGAAATCAGATGGAAGGGAGCGATAAATAATGTTAATGCCGAAGAGAGTAAAACGTCGTAAACAGTTCCGTGGATCCATGGCCGGAAAAGCTTCCAGAGGTAACACCCTGGCATATGGCGAATTTGGTCTGGTTGCTACAGAACCCTGCTGGATCAAGTCTAATCAGATTGAGGCAGCCCGTATTGCGCTTACCCGTTATACCAAGCGTACCGGTAAAGTATGGATTAAGATTTTCCCCGATAAGCCCGTAACTGTAAAGCCTCTCGGTACTCGTATGGGTTCCGGTAAAGGCGCTGTAGATTGCTGGGTAGCAGTTGTTAAGCCCGGACGTGTAATGTTCGAGATCGCTGGTGTTCCCGAGGAGGACGCTCGTGAAGCATTACGTCTTGCTATGCACAAGCTCCCTTGTAAGTGTAAGATCATTGCTAAGGCAGATGTGGAAGGCGGTGTGACAGAATGAAATCAAATAAATTTGTAGAAGAATTGAAGACAAAGTCCGATGCAGAACTGGCACAGGAGCTGGTAGCTGCTAAAAAAGAACTTTTCAATTTGAGATTCCAGAACGCAACCAATCAGTTAGACAATACTGCAAGAATCAAAGAAGTCAGAAGAAACATTGCACGTATTCAGACTGTTATCACCGAGAAGGCTAGAGCGTAACGCGTGGGTGCGTAGAAAGGAGATCAAACCGTGGAAAGAAATTTAAGAAAAACACGTACTGGTAAGGTTATCAGTAATAAGATGGATAAAACTATTGTAGTTGCAATCGAAGAGCATGTTAAGCATCCCCTTTACAAAAAGATCGTAAAGGACACCTACAAGCTGAAGGCTCATGACGAGAATAACGAGTGCAACATTGGCGATATCGTTAAGGTTATGGAGACAAGACCTCTGTCCAAAGACAAGAGATGGAGACTTGTTGAGATCGTAGAAAAAGCCAAATAAATTTGGCTTCGGCTAAATAAGCCGATTAAATTAAGTTTGTAAGAAACCGCGGAAGCGGTGAAGGAGGAATAACATGGTTCAGCAGGAAAGTAGACTGAAAGTTGCTGATAACACCGGCGCAAAAGAGTTACTTTGCATTCGTGTTATGGGCGGTTCTACCAGAAGATATGCACAGATCGGCGACGTGATTGTTGCTTCCGTTAAAGATGCAACACCAGGTGGCGTTGTAAAAAAAGGTGATGTAGTAAAGGCAGTTGTAGTTCGTTCCGTAAAGGGCGCTCGTCGTAAAGACGGTTCTTACATCAAGTTTGATGAGAACGCTGCAGTTATCATCAAAGATGACAAGACTCCCAGAGGAACCCGTATCTTTGGGCCGGTTGCAAGAGAGCTTCGTGAGAAACAGTTCATGAAAATTGTTTCCCTGGCTCCCGAAGTATTATAAGGAGGTTGCCACATGTCTACAATGAAAATTAAGAAGGGCGACACCGTTAAGGTTATCGCCGGTAAAGACTTAGGTACAGAGGGCAAGGTTCTCTCTGTAGACGTAAAGAATCATAAAGTCCTGGTAGAGGGCGTTAACAAGATCACAAAGCATGCAAAGCCTTCTCAGGCAAACCCCAATGGCGGTATTGTTGAGAAAGAAGCTCCTATTGATATTTCAAACGTTATGCTTGTTGTAAAGGGCAAGACCACAAGAGTTGGCTTCAAGGTTGAAGACGGCAAGAAAGTACGTTTCGCAAAGTCAACAGGCGAAGTGATTGACTAATCAATAGGAAGGAGGAAATATAAGTGAGCAGACTGAAAGATTTATATAACAATGAGATCGTCGATGCTATGACCAAGAAGTTCGGTTACGCTAATGTAATGGAAGTTCCCAAGCTCGACAAGATCGTTATCAATATGGGTGTTGGTGAAGCAAAAGAAAACGCTAAGATCCTTGAGAATGCAGTTGCTGATATGGAAGCTATTACCGGACAGAAGGCAGTTCTGACCAAGGCTAAGAATTCCGTAGCAAACTTCAAGATCCGTGAGGGTATGCCCATCGGATGTAAGACCACTCTGCGTGGTGAGAAGATGTATGAGTTCCTGGATCGTCTGGTTAACCTCGCTCTTCCTCGTGTCCGTGACTTCAGAGGCGTTAACCCTAACGCATTCGACGGCAGAGGTAACTATGCACTCGGTATCAAAGAGCAGTTCATCTTCCCTGAGATCGAGTACGATAAGATCGACAAGACCAGAGGTATGGATATCATTTTCGTAACAACTGCTAAGACCGACGAAGAGGCACGTGAGCTGCTGAGACTGTTCAACATGCCTTTCGCAAAGTAATCAAGGAGGTAAATTCTGATGGCAAAGACATCAATGAAGATTAAACAGCAGCGCAAACCTAAGTTCTCTACTCAGGCTTATACCCGTTGCAAGATTTGTGGTCGTCCCCACTCTGTACTGAGAAAATACGGAATTTGCCGTGTTTGCTTCCGTGAACTGGCTTACAAGGGCGAGATTCCCGGAGTTAAGAAGGCTTCCTGGTAAGAGCAAAAAGATTTTCTAAGCCAGCAAAGTACGCTGGCTAACAAAATCTAAGTTTTGCTCCTAAGAGAATTTTGCAGAGCAAAATTCTCCGGGATGAAAAAAGTCTAAGTTTCATCCCTAAAAGAATTTTCCGCAAACGAAAAATTCTCGGGAGTAAAAAGCCTTAAGTTAGTTTATAAGAGTAATCTTATAATATAGATGGTATATACGAAATGTATGTACTTAGCATGATTCAAGTCAAATAATAAGGAGGAAACTAAATCATGACAATGAGCGATCCTATCGCAGATATGCTTACAAGAATCCGTAATGCAAATACTGCAAAACATGACACCGTAGACGTACCTTCTTCCAAGATGAAGCTGGCTATCGCACAGATTCTGCTGGACGAGGGATATATTAAGAAGTACGACATCGTTGAAGACGGTGGTTTCAAGACCATCCACATCACTCTGAAGTACGGCGCAGACAAGAACGAGAAGATCATCTCCGGTATCAAGAGAATCTCCAAGCCCGGCTTACGTGTATACGCTGGTAAGGAAGATCTGCCTAAGGTTCTTGGCGGTCTGGGTATTGCTATTATCTCTACCAACCAGGGTGTTATCACCGACAAGAAGGCTCGTGAGCTTCAGGTTGGCGGCGAAGTATTAGCATTCGTTTGGTAAAGACGAAAAATACTTCTAAAGCGTCAAAAGACGCCGCTTAAGAAGTATTAAGTTTCGTCTCTAAGAGAATTTTCCGCAAGCGTAAAATTCTCCAAAGTATTAGTGTAACTGATGTAAGTTAGTAAATTAGGAGGTACGGGCATGTCCAGAATAGGTAGAATGCCAATCGCAATTCCCGCAGGCGTTACTGTAGAAGTTGCAGAAAATAATAAAGTGACTGTGAAAGGTCCCAAGGGTACTCTGGTAAGAG